>JAABUW010000035.1_pt1 | contig 280476 bp, 242 predicted proteins | sample 5560081 | NCBI WGS metagenome assembly JAABUW01 (sample SAMN10711882, study PRJNA513363) | rock metagenome | isolation source: Antarctica rocks | place: Antarctica: Victoria Land, Knobhead sud | reverse complement strand
GAAGTTCCAGGGACCATTCTTGTCGCGAAAGTGATCAGGACTAGGGGGGTCTCTAGGCGGCTTCCAGATATCAGCCCTACGGGTGAGCGGTTAGGGGGTGCGAGCGGTTAGGGGGTGAACCCTTCTAGACCTAGTATGCCAGGAAATTTCAATAGTTTTGAATACGCTAAATATGGATTTATTCGGGTACTATCAAGCAATTCTGCGTGCTTTCTCCGACGCTATAATGGCCTTCTATTCGAGGTCTCGGCGGATTGATAATGTTTCTACGAGTAGCTTCGGTCAACGAAGATCTGTTGACTTTGGAGTTAGTCCAGGAACCGCCATGAGCTTGGTCCTTGGCAGAGACATCATGACTATTACAAAGAGGAGGTAGGCCTCTCTACAGAGAATGCGTATAAATCGACTCAACGCAACAATTCTATATATATCCAAATCGCAGCCAGGAAGCCCGCGACCACAATGCATCTTCTACCGCTCGTCTTAGCCACCACGGCTCTCGTGAGCAAAGCCTATGCTCAAACACCTCCAGGCACCTCACCATCTACGTCGAATACCCTCTCGGTCTTCTATGGCACCACCCAAGACATCCCGGGCAGCATGTTACCCCTAAGCTGTAGGATTCCAAAGTCATTCGCAGCGAACCATCCACTGATATCCCAGCAGTGGTCTCCAGGTTCCCAACCATCTCCTACCCCTCCACCTCCCCCACCCAAAGATACCAAGCCCTACTCGTCGACCTCTCAATCAAAGACGCGCAAGTCAATCTCTCCAGCCTAGTCCCCGGCATCCAATTCCCCCTCACCCCCGGCATAAACGCCAATCGCACCACACGCCTCCACTACTGGCAAACAGGCATCACATTCACCAGCAACGGCACTTTGGTGAACACTACGACCCCAATTGCTTTTTACCAGCCCCCAGCGCCACCGCCGGGGGATATCGCTCATACATATGTCTTCTACCTCTTCGAGCAGACCGCATTGTTCACACCACCGCCAGTAGGCAACCCGTTCAGTGAGGCACTGATCAACACTGGGATGAACAGTAGGTTAAGCTTCAGTGTGAGTCACTTGGCCGCGGAAAATGGGACTGGGCCATTGGTTGGAGCGACATACTTTACCGCGCAGAATACAACGGGCAGTGCAATGGCTAGTGCGACGACTGGGAGTGTTTCGAGCCCGACCGCGGCGACATTCAAGGGTGGTGCTGGTAGGTCGCAAGCAGGGTTCGTTGGTGTGGCGGTGGCTGTTATTGCGGGTTTGTATGCTGTTTCATCGCTCTTGTGACTGTATTGAATATGGGTAATGTGACGTGGGTAATGTGACGTGGGTAATGTGAAGTGGGTAATGTGAAGTATACGATTGTGAAGTGTACGATGTGAAGTGCAGAAACCGGATGATAAATCTTTTATCGTGACTCTTATGGCTTCGAGCCTCTGGTTAGAACACTATGAGTGCTACAAGAGTGTGGTTTTGTAAGCTATGGTTGTGTGCACTACTAAAACTTGTGTACAACCTCAACTCTGTACTTATGAAAACAATGAGCCTCATCAAATTCCTTCAATGTATCTTCACACTGTGGCGTTCCCCAAGCGATAGAAATCCCAAAGTGCAAGGCCCCATGACTTCAACCTCCGTAACTGCCAACATCCCAAGCAAGGTCCTCGTCCATACCTTCGGCTCCGAGGAGTTCTGCCTTGTACCGCTATCGCAGCCTGATCCTTTGTTTCCCATTACCCACTCCATCCTGCCATATGCTGACAGCTCAACATCAGCCACCAAATACATCATCTTCGACATGCCCGCAACCGGCTCTAGATTCGACCTCTACGTCTCTAACCACGAAGACGCGGGAAAAACAAGCACCGTTGTAGCCGAGGGCCAAGCCGCCCGAATTGGGATGCGTTCTGCGTGTAGGCTACCCTGTGACAACATGGGCTGGTGGTACTCAGGGGTAAAGCGCCTGTTCTCGAAGGTTTATCGAGTGCTGCGGGTTGGGCCCCGGGTCGCACAGCGGACGGTTTTTGGGATTTTGGTGCTGGTAAATTGAAAGTGAATGGACAGCATGCCTCATATCACAGCTTCGGTCTTCTCTTGAAATTTGAGCTCAGCTCGTCTAACGAGCTCCTCGTACAGCGTCCAAGCCAGAGCCGAGCTGATTGCTTTCCTGCCCATTCGTAAGGCGAGCCCATCGAAGAGGCTGCGGATACCATCTTCAGTGACCATGCGACGGCTGGCTGTAAACATGTTTCCGTACTTTCCGGGCATAAGCTGTAGCCTGGTCTTAACGGCGTCAAACGGGTTGGTGATCGCTGTAGCAAAGCCAGCTGCTAGGACGCTAGACAAGAAGTTTATCGAGAGTGATGTACTGCTCTTCATGCCGCCCTGTGCCTCGGCCGACTCAATTAGGGGATTTGCATTCTGCAATTGACCCAAGCGGCGCTTCGACTGCTCGTAGAAAAGAACGTAGAGCCCTGCATATGGCGCATCTCGAATTGCTGTGGCACCTAAGCCGGAGAAGAAGCCTTTGACACCTTCGTTCTTTAGGATAGCTGTTCCTGCGCCCCATATAGAATCGTAAGAGTAGAGACTAGATTCATACCGGACTTTGATGACTGTGATCGGCATCATGACGAACCCCGCCGTCGCCCGTGCTATTGCCCCTGTGGTCATGTTGGCCATGTTGCTTAGCCTGGGTAAACTCGAGGAGGAGTACTGCGCATCTCCCTTCGCAGCATCGACGAGTCCCGTAGCGGTGAGGAGGTCGGACCTCGCGACATGCTGGCGCAAGGCATTGAGACTGGAAAAGTACAAAGCCGAACCAAAGCCAGTTCGTATGACAGAGGGCAGTGTTCCTCGCCAAAGCTGCTTCAGGGAATTGGGACCTGTGAGTATCTTGCGAAGGGTGGTGGTGAGAGAGGTGGAGTGAGATTGCTGAATGCGGGTTTTGAGAAGGTCGGCTGGTTGGAGGAGAGAGGCTGATAGGCAGCCGGTTGAGAGGCCGGCGAAGAAGTGAAATGCTTGAAAAATTTCAGCATTTTGATATCTCCAAGGTGAATGATAAGATTTGCGTACTCGACGAGGACCGTTGGGTTCCATCTTTGGACATGTCCTTATTAAGTGGTAAGGTCACCGGAGGAGCAGATGATGTACTTCAAGGCTTAACATGATCAATCTTGGGTACAAGAAAGGATCCAATATACTCAATTCATTGAAGTCATGTGTTGTGTCAAAAGAATAGTAAGCTGCCGGACACTTTTCGTCGTACATGAGCTGCCCTCGTGCCAAGCGAGCGTCATGATCTACAAAAGCCGTTGACATCGTTTAGCGTATTCTAAGCTACCTTCAGACACGACATGCCCGTTCGATTTCACGGAGCTAAAGACTTGGACTCGTTCCGATAAACATGGGTAGGTCTTATTTGGTTGCGTGTGATTTGAATTCCTGGCGTGCTGCACTCGCTTGAGATCCCAAAGTTATGAGCAGGCCTGCCAAAATTGAAAGGACGATGGTTGGAGCTTGGAAGATACCCAGTTCAAGAGCTATGATATAGGCCGTGGATGGTACAAGGGCTACAAGCAGTGACACCCACAATTCAAGCCATGTCGGGCCAACCCTCCATAGCCGGAGAGGGTTCTCTCAATACCCAGGCCTCCAACATGCCTTCCATCTACGACACCTACCTTTGCAGAGAGCCTGCGGGTGATGTGCCGATGCTTATACGGAACGGACCAGATGAGTACACAGCCTTGCTGAGGACCCTCCAAAGATCGGCAGACTACTTTGCAGAAAGAGACCACATGCGTGCTGTGGAAAGATTGCAGCTGGAAATGGCAAGAGTCCACATGCAAAACAAAGAATGGGAACGTGCAACTCGAGTGCTTCTACCTCTGTGGCAAACATTGAGCTGGCGCCGCTCAGGCTGGTGGCACCTCCTCGAAGAGACGGATCTGGCCTTGCGTGAGTGTGCACGACATGTCCGAGATTATGAGACCTTCATAGGCGTAGAATGGGAGCTCTCGAATAGCTGTGAGTTCGCCTGACGATCCGGGATTCCATTCGTCTGACCTGTATCAGCCCTGACACCAAGACAGGATTGGAAGCGGGATCCCCCCAAAGGCATAGAATATGCTGATACAAGACCCAAGGCTATAATACGGGCTGAGAATATTTTATCATGTAGTAAGTAGTTCTAGTTATCTTGCCGGCTGTTACAAAATCATGGCTGATGGCAGTGTACAAAGTCTCCGCCACTTTTGGCTTCGGCACTGGGCAAGGCTATGTGGGCGAGCTCCTTTCGTGCCAGTCAGTTCTGTGGTCGCGGACACACAAGACAGTGGCCCCAATTACTATATCAAAAATCAAAATAGTTTTCGAGGGAGGTTTAAGGGATCTTGTTGTTGAGCATGACGTAAGCAAGAGCCCAGAAGCCCGCACAATTGATGGATTGGTATATCTGCACCGCATCAACCTGGAACGGCAGTCCGCGAACGCTTCGCCCACTCCTTTGAGCCTAGTGACGACACAGAAGAGGCCTTTATTAGGGTCGGCCGATCTAACACTTACTCCTGGTCAGAGGAGGTGCTTGTCTTTCGATCACATTCCGCGCGTTGCCGGGGATGTAGAGGTTACTAGTATCACACTATATGTGAAAGAAGATGACCATGATTTGGAGGTCATCATTACAGAAGATGACCAAATGAATCAGGGCGTGACGTGGGTTCCGAGCGGCTCAGGCCTCTCCCCTAAGCGACTCAAGGCCGGACGCAGCCATGGAGTTCAAATATTACCGAAGCCACCAAAGTTGAAGATCGAGCTACCTAATCTCGCTCCCACCTATTTCGCAGACGAAATAATTACCATAGGCCTTCTCGTCACAAATGAAGAAGAAGACGATGCTGATATTACCCTTGATGTTCGGATTGTCGGGCCTACGGGATCGATACCTGAAATGAAATGGACTTCCACTGAAGAGGATTTAGCCCTTGCTGGAGGTCTCGTAGCTGATGAAGACCCGCTCGAAGACCAAAGCAACCAGCTACCCTCCAAGCATATTGGGAGTCTCGCTAGGTCCGCAAGCGAAGCGAGAGTGTTTTGTGTACAAGCGGCGTCTGAGGGCGCTGAGTACCTACTAGAGATTAGAGCAAATTACCATCTACTCTCGGATCCAGAAACACCTATCACCAAAACCTTCTCGGTCAATCTTCTCATCGTGCTGCCATTTGAAGCTAGCTATACATTTCAGCCTTTGCTATCATCCGAGCCATGGCCAAGCTATTTCGATATTCATGAGTTGAATGGAACATCATCTACCGACACCACTAACAAGAAGATAGCTAGGGGACTGACTCAGAGATGGTCTCTGATATCGCGCATAGCGTCTCTGGCCGACGTTACTTTATCAATCGACGCCGTAGAGCCTCGAGTCATCGAGATTCACGAAAATGCTATATGCAAGATTTCTTCAGCTGGCGAGAATACTTCCACTCTGTCCACAATTTCCTTCAACGATCCACAAGAACGAGAATTCATGGTGGAAGCCCAGAAGATAGATCTAGAAGATCGCCAAGCTACCTTCCTGGATCTACAATTGGGAATTACATGGCGTCGAGAGGGTTCTCCAGGCCCTTCGACTATAACATACCTTGCAGTGTCCGAGGTGGTCATCCCGTTCGGCGAACCTCGAGTACTTGCCTCAGCGCAGAATGGGGCCTCTCCGCCAGGTGTGATCCATCTCGATTACATTATCGAGAATCCATCGATGTACACACTAAATTTCAACCTGACGATGGGGACCAGCGAAGAATTCGCATTTAGTGGTGCGAAAACCGTATCGGTGCAGCTAGTACCTATAAGTCGCCACACCGTCCGATACAACCTTATACCGCTGATCAAAGGAGCGTGGATAACCCCACAGTTTCGGGTCTTCGATACACATTTCCGCAAGACACTGAAGGTCAATGCAACAGAGGGAATGAGGACTGAACCCAAAGGTGTCCAGGTTTGGGTGAACAGGGATGATTGAATCTGAACATTCTCAAATAGTGACAGAGTCAGCAAGATGCTGGCCCAAATAGCTCAATCCGAACAGATAATACGACGTTGAGCTTTGTTTGTCCTACAGCGATGTTCCTGAGTGGCAGTGGCCAGTATGCTGGACAGCAGGCGATGCTTAAAGAGCATGAAAGGCTTAGGAACGGCAGTCGAAACAAAACGATGTCACGATAATGTACATTGAGTAGCACAAACATCCAACCTCGTAGCGTTCGAAACATTTATCTCAGGAGGTAAACATTCCAAGGTCTGAATCGGGTGTATTGATGCGATCTCAAGCCACTGGTCCCACATTTAAAGCTAGCGGGAACTTCCATGCAGGGTGGCAATCATCACCATTCTTGGCAGCGCACGAGTTCATCAATCCACGCACCCCTCTTTTGCACGTTTTGAAACGTCGCACAGCATCATTTGAGCTCATGGCTTTGGTATCATTCGTTTGCCCGGATCATAGTGTATTTCATTACAACAGAAGTGGATCTTGCGTAGCAGTATGAGCGATGGTGAGTAGCCTTTCCGCCCCCCTGCAGCCGTGATCTTCACTCTTGCGGCAAACGCAGCTGGTCAAAAAATGCCTTTGAAGTAACGTAATTATGTCCAGGGGTGTTGTCAATCTACTGCGCGAGATGAAGAACGGGATTCGCCCTACTCGCCATCCAACATCCACGGCGATGCCAGCTCGCGTGCCATAACCTCCGCTCCCCCACAATTGCCCGAACCCTCTAGTCGGCGAGCATCGTCCCAGCAGCCACCTGTTACAGAGCGTAGTCGAACACGAAGGCATCTTGCCTTGGGAGAGCAGTTCAATCTCCCTTTACGACCTCATGTGTGGACTGCGAAGAGGCAATGGACCCGATCAGAGCTGGCTAGGGAAAGGCAGGAATTCTTTGATACCAGAGTCACTGGTCATGTGGAAATATGGGCTACGTTGAAGTCCGTGGTGGAATTACTCGCAGATGGAGATATTGCTACGGCGCAGACTATACTGGATGCTGCAGCTATTACGGTGCCCACTGGAGATCTCAAGAATGGCGCCTATGATGAGGCGGGAAACCTATACCAGATGCCAGAGCATGTCATTAGTGACCCTAAAAATCTAGTTCTAGATCAAGAGATCAAGAAAGGAGAGACACCGAACGATGTTACCGATGATGAAGAAGAGTTGGAACGAAAAAGAGAGGAGAAAGGCAAGGCAGTGCTCAAGACTGGCGACATGGTCAAGGTCAAGGCACGGTTGAGTGACCGAGGTGGGCCGGACATTGTCGTTGCAATAGGCAAAGACCAGGCCGTCAGGATACTCGTGCGGAGGATCCAGGAGGAAGCTAATGTGAGGATGGCTTCATATCTTAGTACTACAGGAGAGCAGGCTGACTTCTCGAACAGACTGAAAAAGTGAAGATTGCATATATGGGAAAAATCCTCAAAGATGGGGAAACTCTGCAGGCACAGGGCTGGCGCGAAGGGCATGTGGTAAATGCATTAGTATTTGGTGTCTGAACGGACTGCCACACAACTAGGACAGGCGTTTCACTGATATATCGGGAATTGTCAATGAAGGTCTGGAGTGCTTTGTATTCACGACGGCCTCTGGTTATGGCATTCCATGGCGCCATGCTGTTTATCATGGAGACCAAATAGGAGCGCGCATTTCTGGTCAGGTGTTATATATACGTGTGAATTGTTACCTGGGTGGTTGTAAACACTTTCCGAAAGTGACGTCCTCTACTCCTAAAATGCCATCATAATCCAGAAAACAATGTGAAGTGTTCGTATAGTCTAGAACTATTTTTAAACTGTTACTTAACTTTGCCCCAAACAGCGGAACGGAAACAGGGGACTTGCTGACTGTCCTGCAAAGTCAACTTCCCGCTAAAAGCTGCCATGATTGAACCTCAGAATCAACAGTAAACCAACAACGACAAAAAACACGACAGCCAAATCTTACGCTCGCTTCTCCGACACTGCTCGGTGCTCAACTCCACGGGTCCCCTTTACATACTTCTTGCAAGGATTTGGCCCAACGAGGAATACCAAAAACCGACTCCTGATATCGAGAGCTGACGCGGTTGCGCCAGAGGGAAAAAATTGCAAGTGTGACTAGATGAGGTCTACGAATCGAAATCTGAACATGGGGGGAGACCTGAACAACAGAATTCCTTAACTTGATCCTCGCAATGACGTCTGACCGCTCCTCCCCAAACAATAACCCCAGACGCCAATCGATACCGTTGCAAGATCTATCACGACCTCCAGATCCGGCGTCAGGTGGATTGGGAGAATGGGTACACGAAAGAGCTCCACGAAGGATATCCAGAACATTGGCGGGTACTAGAAGGTCCTTTAGTGGGAGAGTCAATACGGCCTACGAGCGAGTGGACGGGGGGTCCCCTCCAGCTCGATTAGGGGAGGATGCAGGCCTTCCACACGTTACCACACCGAGGAAAGCCCATCAGCCAGCTGTATACGTTGATGATGGAGAGCTTTCGCCCGTCAATGCCGGAGATTTCCAGGCCGCGATGGGCTCCGTGGGTCTCAGCTTCGAACCTCCGGGACCCTCCAGGCCACCAGCTGGTAGGAGAAGGGCGAGCACTTTGCAGGTCATCACGGAGCACGGCAATGGGTCCGCTTTCTCGCTGCCTACGTCTAACACGCTGGACGAAAACGAAAACGACAATTATTTCTCTCCACAAGACGATGACCAGACACCCTTGACCGATACGAGGTTCTTGGCTCCTATCAGTGGCGCACCTTCACCCCAAGCAGGCCTTCGAGCGCCACCGCCCAGTACAGGTCACAGCAGAGCAGGTTCACGGCTGGGTGATGATTTACCGCACATGGAGGCTGGGCTGGGCAGACCTACCTCAAGCATTAGCGCGAGATCACTGTCTCCGTCGTCAGCATCTCCTCTATCAAGAGCTGGAACGATACTGAGGAAAGCGTCTCAGCGAGTGGTCAATCTTAGTAACGAACCTGATACACTGGACCAGGCCCTGCGTCGCCAGCGTTCGATTAGGGATGCCCGAATGGAAGGACCACCAACTCTTCCTGCTATGGTCGACTACGCTCACGATGAACGACCGAGCCCTCCACCTGAGAAACTCCGGCCAGTAGTGTCAAGCGAAGCCTCGAGCGATCACTGGGCCCCGCAACCCAACCCGCTCAAAGGGAAGACTCTTGGTATATTTGGCCCCGAGAACAAATTGCGGCTGAAACTTTGCGAGATGCTCGTTCATCCCGTTACAGAGCCAATCATCCTCATTCTAATCATTGTCCAAACGGTGCTTTTGGCCATTGACGCGGCGCCAGCCATTCAGTATGATAAAAAGCCCAAGGCCTGGCAGGCTTCCTGGATCAATTTTGGCTTGCTGGGTCTGTTTACGATTTACACGTTCGAGATTGTGGCACGGGTCATTGTATCTGGTCTGATCAAGAACGCGGAAGAATATAGCACTGTGGACACAGACTTAGGGTTTAAAGCTGCCTTTACAGGCCGAGTCCAAAACTTCTTCGCCCCTCAAAGACAACCATCTACGAAAAATGTAAACAAAGAGGCTGCTCCTCAGCCTTCAATTCTAAGATCGTTCACGAATGTGCAGGTTCAGATCGACCAGCCTGGCCACTCGCGTCAGGCACAACGCATTCGGTTAGCCCGGCGAGCATTTCTCCGGCATTCCTTTAATCGTCTAGATCTTTTAGCCGTTGTATCCTTCTGGATTTCATTTGTGCTATCTCTTGTGATGGTCGAACCGAGTCGCCACGTCTATCTTTTCCGAATGCTGGGCTGCCTCCGAATCCTAAGGCTTCTTGGATTGACCAGCGGCACCTCAGTGATCCTGAGAAGTTTGAAGAAAGCAGCTCCCATGCTGGTCAATGTGGCATTCCTCATTGGTTTCTTCTGGTTGCTCTTCGCCATCATTGGAGTCCAGGGTTTTAAATCTTCCTTAAGACGTACATGTACTTGGTACGAAGATGCAGCAGCGGTCCTCAGTGACCCGAACAATCACACGGCTCTAAGCAGTGCTTACACCCAGAATCTCCCCCCACAAAATGTCCAATTCTGCGGAGGCTATATTTCCCCCACCAACGGAAGCAAAATGCCTTGGGTCCATGCCGATTTCTCTAACGGTACTGCCGTGCACAAAGGGTACCTCTGTCCGCCAAGCTCAATCTGCTTGGAGGGCGCCGGTCCCTATAACGGGACGGTGAGCTTCGACAATGTACTTCAGTCCTTGCAGTTGATCTTCGTAATCATGAGCGCCAACACTTTCTCGGACCTCCTATACTACACTACTGATAGCGACTTCCTCGCTGGAGCTCTTTTTTTTGCCTTCGGCATCGTTGTCATGAGTCTATGGCTTATGAATCTGCTCGTGGCTGTCATCACTTCCTCATTCCAGGTCATCCGAGAAGAAAGCAAGACGAGCGCTTTCACAGCAGATGAACAAGACCATTTCATCCAGGAAGAAGAGGACCACGTTCAGAAGAAGGTGAGCCCGTTGAAGCGAGCTTACGACATGACGAGCTGGTTCTGGATTCTGATCATCATCTTCGACCTCTTTGTGATGTGTCTAAGAAGCGCGAACATGAGCTCTTTTCGGGCTAACTTCATAAGAGACACCGAAAGAGTCGTGACCATAGCTTTGGTATTTGAGATCATCCTACGACTTGTTTCGAACTGGAGGAATTTTCACAAACACCCTCGCAATTGGATTGACCTGGTCCTTGCAATAATCACTGCTATCATTCAAATTCCCGTCATCCACGACTCGGGGCAGACCTACGAATGGTTCACGTTCTTCCAGATAGTGAGAATATATCGTGTCGTCCTGGCAGTGTCTCTGACTCGCGAATTGATCAAGAAGGTCCTGGGAAACGTCTCTGGTCTGCTGAACCTCATAGTGTTCGTGTTTCTCATCACCTTCTTGACAGCTATATTCGCTGTCCAGATATTTCGGGGCGAATTTCCTGCCGAGGACATAAGTGGCAATACTAACCATGTAACGTTCTCGGATATCTACAACTCCTTCATTGGCATGTACCAGGTACTCTCAAGCGAGAATTGGACTATCTTAATGTATAATTCAACGCGATATCAACAACGCTGGGGCGAATCATGGATAGGTGCTACATTCTTCGTTCTATGGTTCATACTAGCCAACTTTATTGTGCTGAATATGTTTATTGCGGTCATCCAAGAGAACTTTGACGTCTCGGAAGACGAGAAGCGATTACAGCAGGTCAAAGCATTTCTCCAGCAGAAAGAGCTCGGCGGTTCTTCTCACGGTAATCTGTCATTGTCAACGATATTCAAGCTGGGTCGAGCCACCAGCCGCCACAAGGATCCCCTGGACTTCGGTCCTGCCACAATGGAAATGTTGCTTCAAGAAGAGATCTTTCGGGACTTCCTTGACGAGCATATGGAGCCCATGGAAGAGCTGCATGAAGATAATGATCCAATTACCGGCCAACCAGGAAGCCAAGTCCAACCGGGCTTATTATCTTCTTGGTGGGCCAGACTTGTCGGACTCGTGTCAAATAGAGAGCCAAATCCCTTCTACTCCCGCTTGCAGTTCTCTCGTAATAACGAGGAACTTGATATACGAACGCGAGCAAGGGAAGTTGTGTCTGCCACTGAACAGAGGAAGCGGGCACAGCGACAGTATCTGCAACGGCATCCCAGATACAATGTCTCGCTCTTCATCTTCGGACCACGTAATACAATTCGGAGATTCTGTCAACGAATAGTCGGTCCGGGACGAGGCAACGAACGCATCGAAGGTTTTCCTCCAGTCAAACCGGTTTGGTACGCCTTCTCAGCTTTCATCTACGCAGCTATCGTTGCCATGGTTCTCCTGGCCTGTGTGTCCACCCCTCTCTATCAACGACAGTATTTCATAGACCACGGCGGCTACTCAGTCAAGAATTGGTTTGTCTGGACAGACATGGGTTTCGCTGCTGTATTCACCATCGAGGCCTTGACCAAGATTATCGCAGACGGCTTCTTCTGGACGCCCAACGCTTACTTCAGAGGCTCGTGGGGCTTCATTGATGGACTTGTGCTGGTCACCCTTTGGATCAACGTCATAACTTCCTTATACTCGGACGGTGCTGTGTCAAGAGCCGTAGGAGCTTTTAAAGCTCTGAGAGCCTTAAGATTGCTGAATGTCAGTGACAGTGCTAGAGACACTTTCCATTCCGTGATTGTCTTGGGTGGGTGGAAAATCCTGTCAGTGAGTCGAGCGTCCTTCTATGTTTGACACTTTGATTCTGACTATGTTAGGCCGCATTCGTTTCTCTCAGCCTGTTGTTCCCTTTTGCCATCTACGGTCTCAACCTTTTCAATGGACAGATGCTATTTTGCAATGATCCAAATATAAATGACCTCAGTGACTGTGTTGGTGAATACAGCACCGCAAGCCCCTACAAATGGAACGTGCTTGCACCAAGGCAGGTTTCAAATCCCTACTACAGCTTCGATAACTTCGGCAGCTCGCTCAGCATTCTCTTCCAAATTGTGTCACAGGAAGGATGGACAGATGTCATGTGGACAGCTATGCGATCTGCGGGTCGTGGATTTCAACCTCAAAATTACCAGTCACAGGGTAACGCTGTATTCTTCATCACCTTTAACCTTTTGGGAGCGGTCTTCGTGCTCACACTGTTCGTGTCTGTGTTCATGCGCAATTACACAGAGCAGACAGGTGTGGCTTTCTTGACTTCCGATCAACGATCATGGCTCGAATTGCGAAAGCTGCTACGGCAGATATCACCGTCTAAGCGCCCATCAAGCAAATCCGAGAACGGTCTTAGACGTTGGTGTTACAGAATAGCAGTCAAGAAACATGGAAGGTGGCAGCGGCTGCTGACGACGATCTTGTTCCTGCACCTTGTACTTCTGGTCCTTGAGTTCTACCCGGAGCCTGAGTGGTGGCAGCGCTTGAGAGGTGAGCACCCTTGTATGTCTGCTTCAATGAGAGCTGACATCTATAGACTATATCTTCCTTGTCTTCACGGTGTTCTATATCGCCAATGTCGCTGTACGCATCATTGGGCTTACTTGGCAACGATTTCGGAAGAGCTCTTGGGATCTTTACTCGGTTCTCTCTATCATAGGCACAGTCATCACTACTCTCCTGGACCTCTCCAAGTATAATAACCAGACATATCGGAGACTTCACGAGCTCTTCCTCGTCTCTATCGCTCTGTTGTTGATACCTCGCAATAACCAATTGGACCATCTCTTCAAAACGGCAGCAGCTTCGCTCACCGCCATTGGCAACCTGCTGGCCACCTGGTTTGTTCTCTTTTTAGTGTATGCCATTGCTTTGACGCAGACATTCGGCCTTACGAGATTTGGATCTCTGGAAACTGGGAATATGAATTTCCGGAACGTCCCAAAAGCCTTGATTCTACTATTCCGTATGAGTATGGGAGAAGGTTGGAACAACATCATGGAAGACTATGCGACCATAACGACCCCCAATTGCGTCGAATCAACTTCTTTTTACGACAGTGACTGCGGGAGCGCGGCTTGGGCTCGTGCCTTATTCATTTCTTGGAACATCCTTAGCATGTATATTTTTGTCTCTCTGTTCGTATCTTTGATCTTTGAAAGTTTCTCGTACGTGTACCAAAGAAGCAGCAGTTTGTCGGTGATCAATCGAAAGGAAATTCGGCGGTTCAAGCAGGCCTGGGCTACCTACGATCCAGAAGGGACTGGCTTCATCTCAAAGGAAGTCTTTCCTAGATTACTCAGCGAACTCTCAGGCGTATTCGAGATGCGTATTTACGCAGGCAGCGACCACTCCGTCAAACGCATTCTTGATAATTGTAAGGTCGAGAGGAGAGCAAATGAGACACCGCCACCGGGTGTGATTCCTGTCAAGCCGAAAAAGGTGGACGATCGAGAGGAGACATACAATGGCATCGACCTCTCCGAACTTAACCGACAATTGAGGATGATTGACGTCTCAGATATCCGCCGGCGACGACAACGCATGGAGATCTTCTTCCAAGAAGTCATGGTCTCCGCCCACCCTGACCGCGGCATCAATTTTACGTCCTGCCTCATGATCCTCGCCCACTACAACGTCATCTCCGACAGCAAATCGTTGCGCCTGGAAGAATACCTCCGGCGCCGCGCTCGCCTGCAAAGAGTCCAAGAAGAGGTCCGCCGCCGTGTTGTCAAAGGCTTCTTCGACATGATGTACTGGTCTCGCCAATTTCACTCGCGCCTTGATTTCCGTCATTCAGCACGCATGGTCAACATTCCCCAATTTGCTGTCCCGGAGATCTTCGTCGAGGATGGAGACGCGGATGTCGATGTCTCGCCGCAGTCTGACACCTTCCCTGACGCACCGCCTGGCGTGCCACCCAAAAACGACAGCAGTCCACAGAGCAGATCAAGAGGACCATCAATTTCAGAGGGCAGACCATCCCTCGATACAAGTGGTCTTCGACACCGCGGCGATACCGGATCACCCTCACGATCAAGCCGCAGTGGTAGTGTCAGTCCGCAGCTCTCACCACACAGACCTGCGCACTCTCCTTCACACTCATACGGCCACTCTCCATCCCATTCTGGCGACAGTGCATTCCAATGGGGCTATGATGGCGCAGGCGGGAATCTGTCACCTATGGGTGGCAACTCGCCTGTTGGTGGCAGGAGCAGAGCGGGCAGTGCTGTTGATCGGCAGAACGTACTCGATGTGTTCGACAACAGCGCTTGGGGCGAGAGTATTCGGAGGAGTTTTACATTGAGTAGACGCGCAACTAGGGGGAGGGGGAGCAGGAGAGGTGGAGCGGATCATGGATAAGAGGATGATGGGATGAGGACAAAGACGGGGAAGATCACTGTATCAGCCAGTTGAACGGCCTTCTTATGACTCACGACTACTGAGAGAGGATTAATAGGGGGTGCGAAACGGAAAGGTGTACGAATAAGGTGCATAAGGAGGCGGGATGGGTGTGCATCAGCATTGCGACTGGCGTTGATCATGACACGGTGAAGTGCCATGTTAGGTTTGGGGCTTGGTGTTGGAGGCAAAGACCTCGAGATATACCATGTTCGCTTTCGCCTGTGGGAATCTCTAGAGATTTTTTTCTTGTTGGTATATATAATTCCACATTTCTTAAGGATGCGGCTATGTTCACGTTTCATTCCCATTCCCATGACTGGCATGTATCAGCTCTCTCGTCTTATATGCGATTTCTTACAACTGTTTATTGACCATGACTAGCCACGTTTCGCTCTCATTCCCTTCTCGGCGCATCGAGCATGTATTCCAAGTCTAAAAGTCGCTCTCATCTGGGCTCTCGATAGCCTGTGGTGATGTGACTATTGGAGGCGTATGATCACTTGATAAAGCGAGAGCGCAAGCGAGCAGAATAGGTCTGACAGAGAATGATTCCCACAGTAGACTTCCATTACTTAAGCAACACAGCCCCTATTGACTCAATCATGCCCCATGGACAAGCTGCTGCTACATGTGGACATGCAATCGTGTTACCTCTCGGGGAAGGCCAAGCACAGTGGCATTATAATCAAATAGCTTTTCGTTAGAAGATTTCACGTCATGCTTCGTTGTCACCTCGCTCAAGGCCGAAGTTCTCACTACAACAGAGCATGGCCTTAGCAAGACAAGATCGGCCTCGCGGTCAAGGACGCGGTATGAGTGTTGCTCGCAGAAGACATCAATCACAGTTGTATTCATGAATCTGAGGCTGAGTGTTTCACAGAAGTCCATTTTGGCCTTCGAGCGGGCTTTGTGGGAACGTTGGTAGGAGTGAATACTATATGCTTATAATTGCTTCCAGACACAACGTTTGAGATTGCAACTGAGTAAAGGGGCTCTGGTGGGAGGCGCAATGGCGTTGGTGAATCCTAGGCTCTCGTGTCCCAAGAACAATTCTAACATTTTCGGCTCCCAAGACAGCAACATCCAAACGAATCATTGCTGGTGTTGTGTGCTTCTTTTCGTACTTCTTCATTCACGCTGGATGTCATTGAATTACCAATTGGGGAAGGACCTGCGAAATTCGGCCCCCATTTGCGCTGCTGTCTCAGCCCCTTGCCCCTCGGCGCCAGGCCGCCCATCAGGCCGCCGCCTCACCCTGAAAGCACAGCTGTCAAAGTCTCGGGTCAGATTAGCTATCAGGAATAAGGGTGCCGAGCAATCACAACTAATGCTACTCTACTGTTTGGGGCTGAGGAAGGAGAAGCCTGCGCCTTGGGGAAAATCATCGCAGTGGCCAACCATGCGTTGTTGCGATGCAACAGGCGCCGAAGCGTTGGAGCTGTGCCTCTGCTGAGACAACGCTCGCGCCATAGTTGGTATGTGTGCCTTGCGTAGTCTGCGGTCGTCATCTATCGCCCTAATTGAGGAAGCTTGAGACCGGAGGGGAGATTGGAAGGGTGTGGTGGGAATGGGTAAGGATTTTGCTATGTAATGTTGGCTCAAGGTACATGCCACAGTCGAGTTATAACCGTGGCTTATAAAGACGGCGCACCCTCTCTCTTTTCATCGCTTTCCCCATTAGCACTTCGGAACCCGTTCTCGCATCTGACTGCGCTTCGTGTCGTATTTGCGTTGCGCTTCTGTTGCCTATAAGAGTCTTAGTGCTGTGAGACTGCCTCGGACAGACCCGACTTTCTAGGAATAGCCGATGCATACGAAATTTCTTTGTCTTGTTGTCTCAGTCTAAAGCGTGACATCTTCTTTATAAAGAAGTGTGTTTTCATTGTCGGTCGAAAAGCTCCACAGTGAACAATACTCTCTCGGCCCCACACCAAGCACCACACCTCTCCTCCTACCATCATCACCACCTTCGTAATGGAAGCTCTACCCTTCGGCCTCTCGCCCCTCTCCCTCTACCCCAACCGATCCACCTTCCACAGCTCAACATCCTCCACCTCCTCACGATCGTCATCGCCCTGCTCATTCCGCAGCGCCCACAGCATTCAAAGCATAAACAGCATCCTCCTGCAACGGCGGCATCGCCGACGGACATCGACGTCTTCTGTCATACCCTCAACAAGGACCGCTATGTTTGGGGAAGGCAGGGGAGAGGAGAATATTGCTGCTATGGCTGTGATGGAGCCTAGGCCGCTGGAGCCTATGGACGCTTGTTTGGGTATCGGGGAGGTTTTGGAGGGGTGGTGATTGGAGATTGGAAGGGATGGGATTTTTTCGGTTTAGTCGATGGCAGTGGGAACCCGCTGAGCTTGTGAAGACGATGGTACTGAGAATATTGGGCCAAGAGCCTCGGAGTTGGGGTTGGCATGACGGGATCTGGGAATACATGACTCAACGTTGACTGGGCGTCAGGCAAAGGGTATCCGCGATGGTGTTCTGTACAAACATGTTCGGCGTTGGAAGAGGTGATACCAGACTTGTGTTTCAGATCTACGAGTCACGTTGTTGCACGCATTTAACATAAATGTATCGAGATGTAACCCATTTAAATGCCTCCTCATGCTGCTGGGCGAGAGTGAAATGAAAAGCTCTGCTTGCTAGATCCGGAAAACCTGAATGCCATTGGTAATTTACGTGAATGTTCTGATGGCGCTCGACTGTAAACATCAGTAGTACCCACAGACCACTCCAGAAAATGACCCAAAACTCCCTTCTCGATTTCTTCGATCCCCTTCGATCTCTTCCCATTCCTCATGTAAAAAAATATCCCCGGCACTTCCTTGAACCGCAGAGACACCTAGCTGGGCGATACCCCTTCATGATCTCATACTCGTCTGCCATAGTATCTGTAATCCTGCTCGGTCCGGCCTCATCGTCGTCGAGGTTTTCGGCGAGTTCAACCCCGTAATCGAACGTGAGCTCGGTCCCAGCAGGAATTACCTGATTGGCAAAGAAGGCTAGGTCGTAAATATCGATATCGGCATGGTTATAGGACACCGTCATGATCCTGCAGTTGGGATCGCAGGAATGGTTAATGAAACGCGAGGGCCCGCCCATATGCTTGCCATCGCACACGTAGCCTTTGCTCTCCTCTTCGAATCTGTCGAAATTGAAGAAGTAGTTCGCCTCTTCTGGACCTCGGTTCCTTCCACGACGCTCTACTTCCTCATGCGTGATGATCTCACCCCTGTAAGTATCGACGAACTGCCCAACTTTGAGATCAACCTTACAACGTAGACCTTGACATATGTCAGTAACTCGATTTTTTATCACCGCCAAGAACTTACCCCAACCCCGGTTCGCTGTCTTGAAGATCTCGATTGGCACAGTCCTTCCATGCTGAACGACACGATTCTTGCAATGGCTAGGGCAATTGCACCTCTCGTTGCATTCGTATACGTGGTAGCCTCCCAACAAGTCTGTGCAGTATCGGAATTAGCACTGGCTTGTTGAGTCGAGGCATCTCCTGAAATACCTCTCGTGACCCGCAGGAAGGGTACAGATAGGGAGAGAAGAACACGGAAAAGTCAACGTACAGAAGTTCCGTAGGCATCCGAGGGTGTCCTTGCCTGCTGCGTATGGAAATACCTTTTTGCCTTGGTCGTTCTCTTGCGAATCGTCAAGACATTGGCAGTACAGGTATTCGCATCCGATACTACGGCCGTTCTCTACCCGACAGGTACAACCACTCATGAAATCTTTCGTCGTCCTGGTGACGTTCTTACCAAGAACGCTATCCTTAGTGAATTCGAAATCTAGTGGAGGTGATGTATCATCGACAGTATTGACCAAAGTAACTCCATTGAGTACCCGTAGGTTCTCGAGGAATATCCTTCGTCGTTCTTCTGGAGATGGTTGCAAGGGAGGGACTATCACTGCTGAAACATGATTTCGAGAGGGGTTCGAGACGTTTTCCTTAGGGGTCCGGCCTCTAGATTCAGTCGAGATTCGTCCTCCAGGAAATATTTGATTAGAAAGAGTTGTACCTAGTCTTCTAAAGGGAGTTGAAGAAGGTGGAGAGTGAATTCCCGGACGCTCCCCTTTAGTCTTCGTAGACTTTGCAGCGTAGAAAACTCGCTTCGACGAAGACGACAAAGACGATTCTGACTTCAGAGGTTGAGCGGTAAAAACTGTTATAGCATTAGTCAATTCGCAGAATATGGTAGTACAAGCTAGCCCGAATAGTAAATTTTCTATATAAGGAATAGAGGATAGAAATTCTCGTTATAAAGGTAAGAGAGCAAGAGTGATATATTAAATCATGAACTATATAGGAACTCAAGCTTACTTGGTTTTTCCAAAGCTTCGTGCTTTTGTTCGACTTTGGGCTTGAGAGACGCCTCCGTCGAATTACTTGAGCTTCTACTCTTCTTCCGAACAGCTAGCTCATGATCACTGTCACTATCAAGCGTAAGATCTATAAATGCTGATGCTTTACGCTTGTTAACTGGTAATGATTGTCGTCCAGATCGAGGAGGTTGAGATGTGTATGAGTATGAGCTCTCGGTTGTCCTACAATTTATATTACCGAATTAGGTAAGCTTATTCGGCGCGTGACACGCGGGACAGGGGTAGGGTCTCTCACCTGATCTCCAAAGGTGACTTAGGGAGGTCTTGAGGGATTGGTGATGGAGAGGCCAAATGGGAAGTATAAGAGGGAGGTAGATTCGAAGTATTAGGCTGCTATAAAAATACATTAGTTACACTAGCTATAATTGAGGTAGGATTAACGCGGTAGTATACCTTTGAATCGTGTAGAAATGATAATCCATTGGACGGTAACATCTATAGTCCACGTAATTAGTATACTTGAGCCTAAGGTATCTCTCAAATTTAATATAGAAGTTTCTAGAAAGAATACTCCGAGAGCAATCGAGTTGAAAGCGCGAGAATTATCATAGATTTAAAAAAGCGAACAAATCTCGTCAACGTACCTTGGAGATATATCTCAGGAACTATTTACTTTAGTCCTCGTATTCAGTTCGGACCCCGTCCGATGATGAGAAATCTAGAGAATACAGACTCTCTTTTTCTCTTCCTCTCTCTCTCTCTCTCTCTTAAGTAATTTTTCGAGTAGCGAGTTGACTTTGTTATCAAAATTGATCTGGAATAAAGTCTTGAATCAACGATGATTATTTGAGGAAGAAGAGATCTGAGGGATTTAATCCTAAAGTTAATTTCTTATAAATCGCGCTAAACTCTTTTCAGGAAAGCGTAATTTCGCTTCACACTTTCGATCTTTAGGAAATACCTTAGATAAGTGAATCTATAGAATATATCTTATGAAGTAAAGTAAATACGCTCGTGATAGAGACTAAGATATCTTCGATAAAGTAGAAGAGGTTACTCCTAAATTGTCCAAATCTCTAAATCGTTTACTCGTACCTTAGGACTAAAGCCCGTAGATTCTCGAAAAAGCGCCCTAGAACGCGTTGTTTAAGCGACTAGACCTATCCCCGGAAGATTCCGGCTCGGTACCCGAATGGCGGATTCTAGGGCGCTCTATCGAGAGTCTACGGGCTTCAGCCCTACGAGTGGACGGTTCGGGGTATCACGCTATCGACAAAATAACTAGTAAGCTAGGGCCCCTAAGATAGCCCCTAAGCGAGCCTCTAGGGTGTCTCTGAGCTGCTCCCCGTAACCACCTGAGAGTGATCTACAGGGCGGCTCCGGGGGCAGCCCTAGGGCCGAGGGCGCATGACAATAATTCCTGCCGCGCAAAAGTTACTCCTTACATCCACTCACCCAAATTATATAGAAAACACCGAGAAAATCCAGAAGTTTAGATTAGTGCCTAAAGATAGCACTCGTCTAATCCTGAGTTCTAATTCCGACTGTGTGATGAGGAATAAATTATTGAACGACTGCACTTTTGGTGGTTTAGGCGTCGATCACCCTTTTTGCGTGGCCGGAAATAGTGTCATGCGCCCTCGGGCCTACCTTGCCAATTATCTTGTCGATAGCGTGGATACCTTATCTGCTACGAATTTACCATCGCAGAGCGCGTCTATGAAGTCTCACAAAGGCTTCCGTATCGAATCGAAGCCTAAAGTACTGACACTAACTCGTTCGGGGGGCCGCAGAAGCTCATTTTACCCAATCGGCATCGTGCAGCGCCCGATCCACGGTATTCTGCGCTTATTTCGACATCAATCGGCTTTGACCAATCAGAACTCGCAGCGAATTTCCGTTCAACTTTTACAACAATCTACAAATACTAGAATCAGAGAGCAGTGATGACTTCAAACCTGCAAGAGACGCCCTTCGTCAAGCAACTAGCAGCTAGCGGTATGTGATAATTCATTACTGTATCCTTGACCTACTCTACATTGATTTTCTAGATTCCTTCGGCGGGGATTTTTGTATAGTCAGCTTCAGGGTACGAAGAGAACATGATTCCGTTGCAGTCATATAGTAGAGGCGAGACCTTGTTTATACTCTTCGATTACTGTCCTTCGAAAGAAAGCGCAAAGAAATTTTCCCATTTAGTAAGAAGCTATCTCCGACATAAATAACTTGCTCTGTATATATTCAAGGCTCGCTGATCAAATTTTGTTTTATCCTTTATGTCTTAGTGTCAAAGTCATAGAACAACTGTACTTCTTGTAGTTTCTCGTGGAGAAAGACAGATTTACAAGCCGCAGGTTTTTCTCCGCCAGCGTCTACGAGTACACTTCCTTCGATCCTTCGAGATATGAAGCTTTTCCAATCATCAAAATATCATTGAGAAACTACTCTTGCTAACGAAACTCTCCTCTAGACCGGCCAACCCGCGAAAAAGCCCTCTCATCCCTCCAAACCTACCTCTGCTCCGGCCGCACATTCACAGACATCGAATTCCTCAAAATCTGGAAGGGCCTCTTCTTCTGTAAGTTCCCCTCCCATCCCTCTCTCTCACCATCTCTTCGCTCCTACCTCGAACCGCAACGAAGGGAAGCCAGAGAAAACAAGGCAGGGAAGGCACGCCAGCGAAGCAACGCCAACTAACCTCCCACCAGGTATCTTCCACACCGACCGCCCCCTCCCCCAACAACGGCTCTCCCTATCCCTTAGCCGCCTCCTCCTTCCCCTCCCCGCCACCCTCTTCATCCCCTTCCTCCGCGCCTTCTGGATCACCATTACAAGCTACTGGTCGCAAATCCCCTCGCTCCGCCTGGACAAATATCTCTACCTCCTCCGCCAATACATCGCGCACAGCTTCATCTACCTCTCCCAACACGCCTGGGAAGAGGCGCTTGTAGGGGAGTACTTGGGGCTGATTGAGACGCTGCCATTGAGTCCGAGCGATGGGAAAGTGGCTGATGGGATAAGGTATCACGTGCTGGATGTTTGGGTTGATGGGTTGGTGGCGGTGGAGGAGTGGGAGAATAAGGCCTTGATGGGGCCGGTGGAGAGGTTGGGGAGGGAGGGGATGACGAAGGTTGTGAGGGAGAGGGCGAAGGGGGTGTTGGCGGATGAGAGGTTGGCGGAAGGGGGAGAGGAGGGAATAATTGATGAGAGTGGGTATGGTGGGGAGGAGGGGTTTGAGGGTTCTGAAGCTTGATGAGAATGGCTGGGCTGTGGTTCAGGTGTTGCGAGATGATAATAGATTAATACCCAGACGTGTCTGCGATGGAAGAAGGCATAAACCAATGCACTTTTACAAGAGATTCAATTGAGACCGATCAAGCACGCTCTCTTAAGAATAGCTCTATTCTAGCCCGTCAAACCAGGGTTTTCAAACGAGGGAACTTTGCAATTCCCATCTCCGTTTCAATCTTGTCAAACGAGTGTATGATTCTCGACGCATGAAGCCCTCACTTTTTCAGATCGATCTTGCCAAAAAGCCCAACGGGTATCATCGAAGCTGAATATACCGAACGCCAGCCCCAGTCCCAGTTCCAGACCCAATCCCAACCCCATTATAGTTCACAGCCGCTGGCTATGCTCCTTGCCCAGGCCTTGGAACCACTCCCTCAGCCTCATATAGATGCCCACTTCGACTCAGAACAGTCCCCAGCCCTCGGTGAACCTCCGCTTGGAACTCTTCGAACGGTACTCTCTCGCCATCGATACTGATATATCCATTCTTCTGCCCTCTCGGGGTTATCCTATATCCACTGATCTTCCGATAATTCACATTCGGGTTGCTGAAGAATGTTCCATTATCCACAGCTAGGAAACATTTAATGGCTGAAGTCCTTGAGATGTCACCCTCAATCGTTACCAGGTCGAGATGGCCATCCGATGGAAGCGTGGCGGGGAAAAAATTTGCACCCGGGGCCATGAAGGGCATGTTACCGGCGTAGAAGTTGCCCATGTTGGATGATGGAACATTCGTAAATTCCGAAGGTAGTGGAGAGGAGATGGTGCCATACTGTAGCTCGGGAAGACCTCCGTCCGCTGCCTCGTGAATGTCTCGTCGCTCCTCAGCCGGGGCGTGGTTGCTGAGTTCTCTCCGGTACTCTTCTTTGACGGCGCCTTTCGTCGGTACGTCGATCTTGACTGCCAGATCGGCTGGGTAGACTGTTTTCCGCATGACGCGGATTAGGAAGCCGTATGTGAATCTCGCGCTGCCCATCCATCGTATGTGCTCGGTACCCAGATCACAGTCTGCCACTACGCCCACTGATTGAGAGAGGAAAGACAGTGTTCGCCTGTCGCCTTGGGTAATGGAGACCAAGTCCAAGGGCGTCCGGATGCCCTTCACTATGCACAGGGCTGCCATGCTTGTACTATCAGTCCCGTTCAAGTTCAAGCTCATGGCGTTTCCGGTCCCACAAGGCAATTGAACCACAGCGACTTTCGCCAGCGCCTTTGTTGCATCCCGTTTCTTGCCCAAGCCATTGAAGACCTCATGTGGTAGGCCATCGCCAGAACACGAGGCTATTACATCGTAGGCGTCTGTGTCCAGCTTTTCCGCGATCTCAACCGCATGCCCTTGATATAGCGTCCTTTCCACATCCATGTCGCAGCGCGCTGCCGCAAATATGGGCTCGATATCCCGCAAGAACCATTTTTGAGACTTCCCTCTCCCACCGAACGGGTTGATGAGAACCTTAATTTTTTTTTCCCGCTGCGATTCGCCATATGCGCGGTCAAGGAGCTTGGATACCCAGTCCTTTGCATAGCCCTGTTGGGGCTTCTCAACGAGGTAGTTGACGGAGGCAACTCGTACAACGCTTTTGGTGGTGGGCTTGGCGTACTGTATCGTTACGTCGAAGTCTGACAGCTCGGCCCAGAGCACATTGAAGAAGGGGATGACTTGCGTGGTTTTGATCTCTGCGAAAGGATTAGTCTGCGCACATTCGTATGGTTATAGTGCTTGGAGGTCGTACTAGTAGGCAGCAGGCCGCAGCACCTGCGGGTGCCTTCTCGTGTAAAGTCTTCATCTGCACAGCTGTAAGCCTATCATACTGCACGATGGGTTCACTGAGATGACCTGCCGAGAACAATGAGAGAGTCCGTGGCTAAAGTCAATGAAGCATCTCTGCCAACGGGTAGGGTTGATCCCTCAGCGTATTCATGATCTTTAGATGTATTTATTGGGTCAGAGAATGGATCGCTGTCCGCCATAGATGTTGGTGCCATAGAGATTTTGAAAGAAATAATAAGCTCGAGGATAGACTGCTGAAGACAAGCAGCTGAAGTGGTACAAACTAGCTCTCGGCCAATTCGAGGAACGAGCCGCTCAATTGGGACTCAGGTCCGCACAAGTGGCAGATCAATATGCAGGAACAACCGCAATTTTGAATTTGGGTATTCTATCTATTCTCATGCCTTACATCAAGCGTTTGGTATGTGATGTCTATACAACACCGCCAGATTGCTAATGGCGCAAGCAAATCCGATGCCCTATTGGCATTCACCAGCCATCGAACATGCCATTTGGCCCAATCCCCATCCGTTCGTAAACTAGCATTCACGGGATCCTGGCTTTCATCGCTAGAGAAGCCCATGCGTAGAGTCACGTGGGCTCTATAGCCTATTCTTTTTTTTTGCAAACAAGCGGACCAACTCGGACGAGAGTCTGCTGATCGGTGATGAGATATCGAACGATGAACGATAATAGAGTGAAGCTCTAAGTGGTGGAGCCTCCAACCTTGTTCAACCCTTTGAGGGATCCGAGGCTGAGTGCGAGACCTTGAGACCGACTCCGGATGCGTACAAAGCCTGTGATTGGTCCGTCGTCCCCTTCCTTCTCAATACTCAAGTTTGCCAGGGCATCCTCCCCTGAAACCGAAAATTAGCATTCGGTCGACGTCTCAGGCATATTTGAATTACTCACCAAAGACGCTGCGAGCATATAGATTAGCGCTCAAGAATTGGCAGTCGCCCTTCATCGACGCTTCAGGGGTCAAACATGTCATGTTCGTGCAGGCCATCAGTTGTGAGAGGAAATCCCGGAGAGTCTTAGCTTTAGAGTTGATGTTGACCTTGTTCTCCCATTCGAACTCTGTCCACATCGTCCTGAATTGCGTTTCCGTGCATTGTGCTGGTTGGATATAGTCCATGATGTCCACATGCACGTCGTTGAGGATAACCACATTGCTCTCCGTCGAGCTCGATCCATCGTAGACCACATTACCAAAAATGACACCAGTATCTGTCGAGGACACTTTGATTGTGCTTTGTACATTTTGGAAATCATGGGCTCCAAGATTTTGCGTCGTAGGCCGTTCCACCACCTTCAAGTCACCCAAGGTAGCGAATTCGACGGAGAGATTCTGCAGCGTCTCCGAAGTTTGGTTGACAAGCAGCACATCCAACACGATATCAAATTGGTGCACTTTAACGTAGGCTTCCGCGTACACAGGGTCGGAGAATCCGGTCAGCTGGACAACTCTGCTTAATTTTGACGATAAGTCTTCAGTGGCAGAGTCACCGCCAGTGGCTTTCTCGAGGTCAGTATCAAACTCGTCTGATCCATCGCCAGTCGTTTTCTTAGCTAATTGTCTGATGCCAACAACGTCGTCAACTTGCACTGCAGACTTCGCCTTCTCCTTGGCCTCTTTGTCCGCTCGTTTTCCCTCTTCGACCTGAACCATAGCACGGAACGCTTTTCTAGTGTCATCAAGGAAGACGGTCTCGAGTTCCTTTTTCTGCGCAAACTCGGCCAGCGATCTGACGCAGGTCATGATTCGATCAACGGAGTCCTCATCAATTGGAGCCTTCACAAATTGCGACTGGCCAACCCGTATTATGGATATCATGATCAGCATAGCTTCTGCTCTTAGTGCGTTTGTGCGGGCAATGTCCTGTGAGATCTCGGAGTGCCGCATGACAAGTTTTGTCATAGTAGAGGATAGCACTGACGCAAGATAGAAGTCTCCATCGAGAATGAGCTGTCGCAATGGAGGCTTTTGTGCGGCTTTCACGGCCTCGAGTTTCGCTTTCGAAGCCGAGTCGCTTGTAAGTGCACTTTCGGTTGCATAGGTACCGTCTGCTAATACTTTTCTTGAGCCAGTCGGTACTGAGGGTTTATGCATCCCGTTCGTCTGTTCCTTCGGTTCTTGTTGCTCGTCTGGCACCTCTTCCAGCAATCTTTGCTCCGAGGAGAGGATTGGTATTTCGCCAAGGCTTGAGCGTATCTTCTTCCACGCTTCTCGAATGTCATTTGCGTCCAAGGAATATTCGCCGACTATCCAGAGCGCTCCTCTGTATACCTTCCCGGCACGAACCTCGCTCAAAGTTGTAACGAGCCGTTCAACGATCGAAGATCTCAGCTTAGGGAATTTCTCCACGACTTCCTTGACAAAAGAGATAACATCGACAGCGGATGTTGCGTTGAAGACAGCAATGAAGTCCATTAGTAAGTCCACGACAGATGCTGCGACTTCAGAGAACTTGATAGCGCATTGGTGGATGGAGTGGATGAGCAGGGACCTATATTCGGCGTTCTTCTCGTACTGCTCGTCGACAGTCTTCTGGAGCTCTTTCTTCAACAGCATGACCACCTCGTCAACGTTCTTGCTTGAAACCATCTCCATAGCAAGTCCAAGAGCTTTTCTTCGCACGTCGATATCCGGACTTGAAAGTACCCGCAGGATCTCCATGGTCGAGTCGTCCAAGACACCTTCGTTCCTTCGCCGAAGCTGGTCTACGCGATCTAGGACAATAAGCTTCACATTGTTGTCAGCTTCTTTGATGCTAAGCTCAATAAATTTAGTTGCTGCCGCCTTGACGGCTACAGGATTATTTGTGAGCGATGTCAGGGCTGATGCTGCTTCGTACACCACGGTCGTTGCTCCAGCCTCCAAAAGGTCGAAAATCAGGCGTAAATATCGCCCCTGCTTGGTGTCAGTACTTTCGCCTACACCAATGCTATTTGGGCATCGGTACCTTGTTTTGGACGTTCTCAACCGCATCCTTGCGTATAAATTCAAGTTCCACTAATTGCAACAATTCGTCCGCGTTGGGAATTGCGTCAAAAGCTCCGCTCAGATATTCCAGTGCCTTTTGGTGACTCATACCAGAGAGAGCTGCGAATGCGTTCCGTTTGCATGTATGATCGCTCTCGCCCTCGAGGAAGGACTGAAGAAGTTCGGGAGCATCTGGAATTAGAGACTCGGAGTGGTGGTAGATGGATGAGACTGCGAATACAGCATTTTTTCGGACATAGGCGTGTCTATGCTCCAGACATGACCGGGCAGAAGAAAGTAGAGGTTCAATAAGCTCAGCTTCCCGAAGCTTGCACAGGAATCGCAAGGTGTTGCCTCGTATGTACTCATTGGGGTGTTGCAGGTCGTTGCGAACACCGTTGCAGACCAGAATCATCTCTTGCTTGAGTTTCCCTCCAGCATCTAATTTTGGGCATATTTCATAGTAGAAGTAGAGAAGCTTTTTCAGCTGCTTGCTTTTGGACGGCATAACGAATCTTATGATGTGCATCAGGAGTGATGGCATTGGATCTCCATTGAGCATGATTGTTAAGATCCGCTTCATTGTTTCCACCTTGCTTTCGTCCGTCCCCTTCTCCAGATAGGTTTTGAGCTCCTGTAAAGTGGGCTGATCGGCGGTATTGTTCTGGTGGACCAAGCTATACGCGTGCTCCATAAAGGCCGCCATGGTGAGTGTTATGTGATAGCGTATCTATCTGAGTGAGGTTCGGAATGACTCGTGGTCAGGTAGGGAGGTCGAGGCTTCTCCCCAGAAAGGTGGGTTTATTGCATGTAGTTGACCAGGTTGCGCTTCTTCTCCAATTCTTGGCTGACTGAATTGAGCGACTCGTTCCCTTTGTAGCAATTGCAACTAATACAACACGTATGCGTGGCTTCCAGGGTTCTTCGTGCGTGCCTGTTGTGCTGGGCTCGAACATAGCTGTCCACAAACTGCTTGTGGAGCCGAAAATACAGTTCGGCGCTAAGGGCTTTACGTTAACAAGACCTCGAAACACTTTCGCAGCCTTGAGGGTCCCAAGCTACTTTCTCAAATCTGGACCCAGAGAGCTACCACCACAATGGCAACCTCCAGTGAGCCCTTTTACGTTCGTTACTAGTAAGAAATTGTTGTGTCCGGGTCCCTGCAGCCACTGATTGATCCACAGCTCAGGACACTCCGGGCGGTTTGGTCATGAATTCCTAGGTATGTATGCACTAACACGAGCTTGAATGAGCTTTCGCTAAGACTTGGGTCCAGAATTCGACTTCCGCACCCTCGGCGACGGCCGCAGCGCCTCAGCACGCTATGCGAACAACTCCAACTACCGCAATGACTCCCTGATCCGGAAAGAAAGTACCTCTGACCCGGTGGGATCATAAGAAACCCTCAATGCTGATAGGGCAAAGTGTGTGTCAGCTCCCTCCTCATTGCCGAGATCAAACGTATCGTCAAAGAGAGCGATATCATGAAGTAAATGCTCCCACTGCAGCTACGCCCAAATTCTTGCTAACGCTTCTGGAGGGAGGATGATACCAAATGGCCACAGAAGAACAAGGATGGGAGGCAAGAGCTAGAGATAAAGTTGGGCAATGAGCATATCTCGTTCGAGGTATGTAGCTCCAACCCTCGTGTCGGGGGGCTCGAACACTTGCTGATGAGCGCTTTCCAGACCGCCAAGATCGGTTCCCTCGTCGATGTCACCGAGTCTGCCGATCCAGAAGGACTTCGAGTCTTCTACTACCTGGTGCAAGACCTCAAAGCCCTTGTGTTCTCGCTGATATCGTTACACTTCAAGGCAAGGAACCGCCGCAGATCTCCTGATAGTCAGAACTTTAGCATCGCGACTAACACTCAAACTTAGATCAAGCCAATCTAAGAGTTTGTCTCTGGTAGGAAACGGACGTAGAACGAAGACTTGGAGGTACTGCAAGCATTCATGCCGGCGTTGGATTTGTTGAATACCACTGATGTTCTATCAAGATTGGTTAAATCTCCCAATGCAATAAACGTATGAGACGGTAGAGCCATACGAGAAGCCTATGCCAAAAAAGGTCAGCTTTCATAGAATCCACACAATGATTTACGAGCATATCTTCAGGCCCCTCGGGCCCTGGATTCGATTTGGGGCTGGAGTAGGGCAAGTTTAGGCGGCCTCTAGCGTGAGCCTTGTCCCCGCAAACCATTGACCCATAATTTGTGCAGACTTCATCTTCCATGTCACAGCCAAGCACCGTTCAACAAAACCACGACCACATTTTCATTCGTTGTATAGTAGTGTCTGAATAGTTTACGTTCTCTCTTTGTTCGATTGCGCTATCGACTCCAGCAACCACCCACATGTACTGCCAATGCCGACTCCCAGTGACAGTACAGACGAGTTGGCCCTACAACTCGACCCTCGATTTGAGCGACCAACGCATACAACATGTCCTCCTGATGCCGATAGGCCGGCGCAATGGAGAGTAGAAGTGTTGGATCGTATGGGTGATACAAGTGCAGATGGGGAAATACATGATGGGCGGCCGGAGCTGGAGCATTCACTACACACTACAGCAGACAGCCCTGGCCTAATAAGTACAACTTATAACCCCGGCCCGGAATTAGAACCGGGCAAAACGCCGGAGCAGATGCAAGGCATGGAGCCAGCAGAGCCCTCGACCCCTTCACTAGGCGCCAGCCCTTCTAAGTCCTATGTTGAAGATAAAGAGAGCGAGCAGATCCAACAACCACCGCCCGTGTCCTCTGCTCTTGATCTTCAGTATTCAGCCCGCTATGGAATTGATAGTACAAGGGTAGGGCTACACTGAAGAGTTGAACACTGGGCTGCAGCGCTGACGTTGCGACCAGCTGATCCAAACTCATACCTCATCCATGCTCCGCGCCGGGAGCAAGTTTCGTGGTACGCAACAATCAGACAGCCAAAAGTACAGTGTAGAGGTCGATATCAAGACTGTCGACATGTCGGAGTCCTTCATCTGCGGCTACCTCAGGATTGAAGGTCTGCAGATCCTGTCTCACTGCGTCTCACCAGCTAATCCATCGAAGGCCTTACTCCCGAACACGCGACCCTTACAACGTTCTTCGAAGGCGAAATCGTTGGGCCGAAGTATACGTTTCAGACACGTCACAATGACTGGGGCGCCAGCGACAAAGAAGACATGAAGCATTGGGCACGTTTCCCGGCCTGGCGGCCCCTGGCAAAACAAGCAAAGAAGCCCGACTTCCACTACAAGAATAGCACCAACCGCGAGAACATGTTCATGCGGTGGAAGGAGAAGTTCTTGGTACCAGATCACCGCGTTCGGGAGATCAATGGCGCGAGCTTTGAGGGTTTCTACTATATCTGCTTCAATCAGGTGGCAGGAACCATTAATGGAATCTACTTCCACTCGAACAGTTCGCAGTAAGTTTTTAAGGAGCCAATTCGAGACGTCGTGTTTCCAGATGCTAACACACATACAGTAACAATAACAACAATAGATTTCAGCAACTTGAGCTGAAATGGGTCAATGATCATGGGTGCTTCGGTGCCATGGAGTTCCGATGATTTGAAATGGCGACGTATGTGTGATGACCGATGATATATGTGCTCCTTTAAGCGACGGAGTGAATTGGATGGCTATCAAATTAGGGGAGGCAAATTGGGATATTCGAATGTATCGCTCCTCTATTGGAGGGAGGGCTTGTCTGTGGAGGTACTCGTACATACCCTGTGTTGAAGCCTTATTACCGCAGGCGAGGGCCGAAAATTCAATGAGAACATGTTCACGAGCCTGTACTCAGACATTGTCAGTCACCGTCGAGCATTTCAGCCATCCAGCAGTACACTCCCTGCCCTGTTTTCACTACTCTTGGAACCTTCAACTACCAAGAAGGTAGACTAGCATCGAAAAGGCCAGCAGCCTACAGATCTCAAGTAGCTTCTTTGCATCTCTGCCTTTGATGTCCCGTACTACCCCGTCATCAACGCAACGCCTGGATGTTGAGTCACTTTCCTCAGTAGCTCTTTAGTCACCGATAAATCGCCGTCCGAAACCACAGTGAGCTGCCGTATGGTGGCAGACACCATTCATTGCATTACCTTTATAGCGAAAATTCATCTCCTCTTAACCAGAAGAAGGATCCTTCTCCTCAGGCTTCGAACCCTTCTTCTCATTCATTAAAAACGCTAGGCATCATCTGGCGTACAAGGTCTGTGTCAAGGTGCCCGATGGTCCCACTTCACTACCGAGGGCTCTAGACCCAATCGAGAATCTTGAAGCACGGCCATCTGCAGGCGGGAATCCTTCTCTATTGAGGTTCAGAATAGTGAATAATATTACTTTTGCTTCTTGCATATTCATTTACTTGCTACTGAGCTATAATCTCGTCTGATTGCTATTGTTCTCACCTCTTTGAAGCCTTCCACACCAACGCAGAGCCCACGGAACCCTGCATTTGGCCTCGACCTCAGGTTGCACCTTACATCGGGTACCTAAAGCTGTGTCATGCCTCGATGATGTTCCGAGCTGCACCATTCCGCTTGCTGTCTTTTGAACAATAAGACTTGACTAGATACCAAAAGCACACCTCTACGGAACGGGTTTCTCGGCGACCGCAAGGATGCTGAACCAGCATGTCTTCTCACACCAACATCAATACCCCCAGGCCGAACCCTCATGGCTTCATCAGCAGCAAAACCATCATCAGCAACAGCAACATCCTCATCATTCAGCTCACCAGCATGCACACGCACAAGCCGTTGCTCAGCATCAGCAGTTCAACCGTATGGCAGCCAACGGCAACGGCAACAATGGGCATGGCATGCACATGGAGCACAGCGCGGGCCCAAACTCCACTGAGGGCAACTGGATCGAGGAGAATAGGAGGGTACTGGGATGGGTCGCAGAACTACTAAATGGAAACTCGAGGGAGACTGCTCTTATGGAGTTGAGCAAGAAAAGAGAACAGGTGCCTGAATTGGCTTTGATAATATGGCACTCATTTGGTGAGTCTAGTGATATAATCTCAACCTGGAATGGTTGCTGACCTCTGTGCTAGGTGTTATGACTTCTCTGCTCCAAGAAATCATCTCAGTCTACCCCTTGCTCAATCCTTCGCAGCTTACGGCAGCCGCTTCAAACCGTGTTTGCAACGCGCTTGCACTTTTGCAATGTGTAGCTTCGCATGGCGAGACTCGTGGACTGTTTCTCAATGGTATCTTCGCCGAAAAATATAGGCATCTGAGAGCAATAGCTGACTATAGACAAAGCACATATCCCGCTGTTCCTATACCCTTTCCTAAACACGACCTCAAAGTCTCGGCCGTTCGAGTATCTCCGCCTCACATCCCTAGGTGTCATCGGCGCTTTGGTTAAAAATGACTCCACTGAGGTCATCAACTTCCTATTAACGACCGAAATCATTCCGTTGTGCTTACGTATCATGGAGACTGGCTCGGAGCTGAGCAAGACTGTCGCCATATTCATTGTGCAGAAGATACTATTGGACGACACTGGTCTTGGGTACATATGCCATACCTATGAGCGCTTCTACGCTGTAGGCACCGTACTAAGCAATATGGTTACTCAGCTCGTCGAACAGCAGACTGTACGGCTCCTGAAGCATGTCGTCAGATGCTTTCTCAGGTGCGTAAATACTCTCCTTGGAAACGTGGCTTGTGCTGATATGATCTCAGACTAAGTGATAATGCCCGCGCTCGCGAAGCTCTCCGTCAATGCTTACCCGAGCCTCTGCGTGACGCTACCTTCCAATCAGTCCTCCGGGACGACGCCGCCACAAAACGCTGCCTCGCGCAGCTCATCATCAACCTCTCTGACAATGTGATCGAAAACACCAACAGCCAAGGACTGCAATAATTGCGTGCACCTCGTCGATTACGAATGACAGCTCACGAATACTCCGAAAATATACCCCCTGGAATGATTTTGGGACTGTAGCATATGCGTGCATCAGGACGGTCGGCCCTTTCTTTGCTTAGAAAAATACCCCGGTTCGCTTTGGATGCAGGACGACGATTTATTATTAGAATCTGAAAAGCATCTTCATTTGGAAAGGGGTTTGGAAATGGCGTTGGTTTTGGTGTTACTTGGCGCGGTCTAGGAAGTCATCATTGGATGATGCTTGCCATTCTACTTTGTACATTCTTTCTGAGCCTTTTTTGTTGCTCATCACTGACTTAGAGGTGTACGAATAATTCACATTCATAAAACCAAGGCTGCTTTCGAATCCTGTTTTGCCTAGGTACATATCTTTCCAGACTTCGGCACGGAAAGTATTCCTGTGAATTTGAAGGTCTCGATGAACAGGAGCTAGAGCGCCCTGCATTCATACCTATGCAGAATACAAGAAAGGACACCGGCACGACTTGGTCTAAGCTTTGGTAGGACTCACTAGCGCGAGCTTCCCACTAGTGCCCGGAGTCAGGCCGGCTGAATTTGAGAGAAGCATCAAAGACGCGACTCAAGTACACTCGTGATCATCGTTCAAATTGCTGTACCAGCCTCCCACAGAGGCTCTTTGCTTCCGACCCTCCTTGAGCTATCGACTAATCACTTGCAACGTATCCTTACGAGGTGACGACTTTGTCCGCACAACACTCAAGTTCACCTGCCTTTGGAAGGACCCTGTCATAATGGGCCCAAGAAAGCGTGGTCGGGAAGAGATGGAGGCATCGCAGCCTGCTTTCGAGCCGACTAAGCTGGATAGGCTTCGAAATACTTGGGAATTTGCCAATATCATGCAATACATCTTCATCTTCGGAAGGGTGGTGAAAATCGACGAAGACCTCTCCATCGAGGTACTTTCCCCTACATTACTACACAATCCCTTTGACGCTCTAAGGAAGGCCTTCATACCATATGGGACATTTGATACTGACCGCATACCCCGCAGGATCTCGAAACTGAATGTCTCAAGCCTGAACCATCAACAGTCCTATCAGACATCGGTCTGGCACTTCTGAAATATGTCTCGTCGCATCGAGGCTTGACGTGAGCCATCTCCCTGAATACCTCTCTGCTTCATCCTAACTTTACAACAGACCCGAAATATTTGATGAATATACACGGCGACAATATGTGGCAAAGGCACCACAGCGAAACCCTTTCGGCGAGGAGGATGAACCCAAAAAGTTTGCGGAGTTCGACGTGTTCACCAAGCTGAAGGTGCTAGTTCAGCTCTCACAATGGACACTAATAAATGCAGACCGGATGAGGGAGAAGATGGATGAGTCAAAGGACACTGAACAAACACAATGGGTAGGCGTTCAGGAGCCCCCTCTGTTGGCCTTGGCTGACATTTGTGTGTGCAAGCGCGTTGAAGAAATCGGATACGATAGAGACGAGCGCCACTATATCTTACTTGATGATAATCGCTTATATCGCCGTACCGAACCTCCACCTCCTCCTGCACCAAAAGCAAAACCAAAGGCCAATTCGAAGAAGGGTAAGGCTGCGGCCAGAGCAAGCAAGCGAAGGAAGACGCTGGAGCCTGAGGAGTCAGCGAATGATGCTGATACGGACACACCGGCAGCAGAGGACGGCGAGCCTGAATCGAAAGAAGAAGACAATGGCCTCGGTGGGAGGAAGTGGGAATGCATCGCCATCACCCTTGGCCAGTATCAGGACTTCTTGGCATCAATACAGAAGAGCAGAGATCAAGATGAGAAATATCTTCATAAGCGAATTTCAGACGAGATTCTGCCTGTGATAGAGAAGGCAGAGGAATCGCAACAACGGAAGAAGCAAAAGCAAGATCGGGAGTTGATGAACATCCAGAAGCTCGCTACGGCTAAGCGATCAAGCCGGCTTGAAGCTAAAATGGAGCGAGAACGAGAAGAGCGAGAAGCGGCCGAAGCAGAGCGAAAGAAGAAGGCCGACTTAGTCGCAGCTAAGCAGGATCAGGAGAAGCAGAAGAAGATGGAAGAAGCACGCGAGTCTCGGATGATGACGCGTGAGCAGCGCATCAAGGACAGGGAGTACAAGCGTCTACTACACGAAGAAGAGCTTGCCAACCTATCTGAGGAAAATAAGAAGGTAGAAGCTGGTGAAGCAAAGAAATCCGAGAGGCACCTAAAGACAGAGATGGAGAAGAAAAAAGCGGAGCTTGCCGCACTACAAGAGGAGGATGAATGGGTCTTTGATTGCGCGAAGTGTGGAAAGCACGGCACCAATCTTGTATGCTTTGGCCTACGTTTTCTAGATCGTATCATTGAAGCTAATATTGTCTAGGATGACGGCACACATAGCGTTGCATGCGACAAATGCAACGTCTGGCAGCATAGTGCTTGCCTAAGCATCACTCAGGAAGAAGCCGAGAAGGACGATTTCCACTTCGTCTGCAACATCTGCAAGCGTCGAGAAGAAGATGCAAAGAAGCCCAAGATTCCAAGCCTCAAGTTCCACATCGGTTCTTCATCCTCACCACCGAATTTGAAGCCAAAGATTCTACTTCCTGGCGTCAACGACTCACAGAAACGCAAATCTATCGAAGAGCCCTCACACCTGCCACCCACGAAGAAGTTCAAGCCTGTGGATACCAATCACCGCCTACAGAACCCCTATCCTTCTCGACCAGGATCGAGTGGCCAGCATGGGCAGAACGGGCAGACTGCACATTATGGCCAAAACGGCATGCATGCAGCAGTCATGAATGGGCCAGCCTTGTCCCCGCAAGGCAAAGTTCCAAGCAGCATATACGCTGGCAACCAGGACGAGACCTTCTTCGCAAGGAGGACTTCTCAAAATGAGGCAATCCGACCCTCACCTGGGCCCAGATCCCCAGCGGCTGCTCCTGGCTACGCCAATTGCTATAGTCCAAGCTATAACCCCTATGCAAATCAAAATGGGTATAGTGGCTATGTTCCACAACTGCCACCCAATACCTTCCAGTCACCATACGCAGGCAATACCCCATACAAAGGCCATCAGCCTCAGAACGTAGGCTGGTCAGCTCGCTATACACCACCAGAGCAAGCTCCGTATCGTCAGCAATATGGGCAACCTCAACCATCCAATAACCCCTACGCGAACTCTTTCGACCGCCAACGACCTGGTTCATCACACTCCACAAGCAACATCCCTTCGCCCATCAAGAATGGGCCTTCTCTATCCCCACCTCAACATAGCCCGTCCGCATATAACGATCAACATTATCAAACCCCCCAAACCAATCAGACACCTTACCAGCAGCAACCAGATTACACCAACGGCACCTCCGCACACCAACCACTCCCATCCACAGGTCCACCAGCTTACTCGCCAGTAAAGCAACAGTCACCACCTGCACCATCACCGGCAATGCATCATCCACCTTCTTCAAGCCCAGTGGCTCACCAGCCACCACTCCAGAACAACGCACCTGCTTCGCCTGGCTTCTCACCCACGAAGCATAGCCCGCCACACCAACTACCGAGCATTGCAGCTAGCAGTCCAGCTGTGCTAAAGCCTACTCCTCAGCTCTCGCCGAGCCCGATGCAACAGAATGGGCGTGCTTGATCGAGGAAAGCTTTGGAAGGGACGCAGTATCATTGATGCCATTATGTGATTCCAAGGGCGACTACCATGTGCTTTACGTTCAAATCATTTAGTCCAGCGAGCGTGCATTCAGCATTGGCGTTTCACCGCAGTCAGGGCTGTTAAGGAAGGCATAACGCCCCGGCAGAGGCTGATTTCCGGACTCATTGAAAGACTTTGCATAGAAATAGACGTCAATGAATACCAATTCTTACAGCGTCTCCCTAAAGCACGAAACCAGTCACTTCTACATTTGTGCTATTGCGAGCCAGCGATGGTTTATGGACGATTCAGGAGAGTATTGGCGTCATGCAGTCTTCGTCCAGAATCATGGCCTGCCCTGACCATCTCGTTGACCGAGTCAGCTAATCATCCTCTCCAGCTAAGCACGCTATACTCTTCTCCTCTCTCCTTTCGCCATGACGCATCTGTTGCGAGATCTTATACTTCTCTTGTCCTTACTAATCATTAGTGTCCTCAGCAACATGTCCGAAGTACTACATCCTAGTCCAGTCACCAACCATTCACAACACCTTCACGGGAATTTCGGATAACACTCTTTACAGCCGCACGCTTACCGAGGAATATTCAGACGATAGCAGCTAGGCTTTCGTCCGATTCCCTCGTTTCCTCTGAAGTTCCCAATGTACGAGATAAGACCCAAGCCAAAAAGCTAGCAGAGACGCTTCACCAGGCACGAAGACCACACTCTTCACTCAGCCGCTCAAAATTTCAAGATGGCAGTAACGGTAGTCAAGCATAGCAAAAGAATAGTTCCACAGCACTTTCTTAGTCTGTCCACTACAGGGTTCTGAGGAAATAGACATAACTTCTTCCCATCGATTTATTGTTTTGTATAGTACCATTTTTGTTCCATGGGAAGTACCCTCAATCCAAACTGAGAAGGACAGATCCGACACATAGATGTCAATCCCGGGCGCAAAAAGTCCACAGCATTCTACCCTCAATCGCATTACCCAACCATTATGGCCTTCTTCAGCACTAGAAAAACCATGATTGCTTTGAAAGGGCGGTGTACGGATTGCGGCCGTATGTAGGCGGAGACAGGTGCTGGGCAAAGTGAATAGATCCGATTCGGCACAAGGCCTCTGCGAATGAGAGCAGCAATGATGATGTGAATTCGGAAGACGGAAAATGTTAACGGATAGTTGATTGTGGTGAGTGCCGTGTGAGGGAGTTTTCTCGGAGGATTGGGTCGGGTGAGCTGGCGTTTTGGTATATGTATGGGGAAGAGAAGGGAGGGATGTAAATATGCGAGCAGGCGGAAAGCGGGAGAGGGCGTCGTTGCGGTGGATCGGTGGATCGGTGTCAGAGAGGTTCTGTTCTGGGACGAAGGGAAGCGATATTGGGGATTTGATGAAGCGCGAGGATGGGAAGGAGATCGAACAGGAGTTCACAGCGCAGATTCCATGGCCCATGTTGCTGCGTGCAATGTGTAATGGTAAAACATGTCTTTAATTTGATCCTGACATGCATGCCCGTCTATACAAAAGACACGTACTTAAAATCGTCCGTTTCCCTCCCGCCCTCCATAACGAACTTTTTCCATCCATGGCTCGCTATGCAGGTCCTCCTCATTAAGTAAATAATCCTCCCCTCTACCGAATTAATCCGGTCGCCTTCATATAAATACCGATACTTTTGTATTGCCCGTAATGCCATCTCTCATAAGTGAGTAGCCCCCTTCGAAGAAAGAAGAAGGGAAGAAACGAGACTCGATCTCGAACAATGCCATTGTTCTGTTTTCCCCATATGCCATGTGCCGACCGTCGCTGTGTGTATCCCACGCGCTAATTGATGCAAGCATGAGACGCTAAAATGCTGCGACCGACTCAACAAAGGAAAAAAGTCTAGGGAGTATTACATGGTTATGTTACAAGAAGTGAATGTGAAGGGTGCTCCTTCGTGGCGCTCGTTGGAAACGTTGTGGTTCGAGAGCAGTCATCGGGCTGGAAATATCCAGGTTCTAGACAACCGTCATCATTTTCATATGTCCACTGATTTCATTATCGTTGCTGGCAATGCTTCCGCCCAGGAAAGGGCTGCTTCGCTGGCTTTTGGGGCTTTTAGAGCTCTTTGGGCTCTGCGAGACTCGAGGACTCTTGCTGATGGCAGGCGACGGCGGAGGGTGTTGGAACATCTGGCTGATGTAAGGTGGGTCTCTAGGCGGAGTTGCAGGCATTGGCTCCGCAGTGTCGGAGCCGTTCTCCGCCCGGCGAACGATTTCCTTGAGGGCTCGGGTGACAACGCCAGCTCGAGTAACCAGGTCTTTGAGGGACGTAGTGTCGAATGGAAGTTTCCTCTGGGCAAGTGGAGCATCGAGTAATTTGGGATCGTGGTGGCTGCGTTGTTGATATATAGTCTCGAGGACAGACTTGGCTTTTGCAGAAGATTCCTTGCGTGGCCGTGTCGACGGTGGTGTCTCCAAACCAGATAATTCTTGGGAAGGCCGCGAAGAGTTCTGCGACTCAGAAGAGTCATCCACCAATCTTACCCGCTCTTCCTTTGACTGTGAGAATCCTGATTTCCGCCGGACACGGGTCGACGGAAATTCCTCATCGAAGAGGTCGAAATCGAAGCTTGGGGACAGGGGTGATCGTGGTGGGAAAAGCTCTTGCTCTTCGTCGTCTAGCGTAGCTAGATTGATGATGCCCTCGGCCTCCTTCCATAGCTCCACTGATTGACCCTCCATAATACCTAGTCCGGCCGCTTGTTGTTGCAAGCGCTTTAGCTCCTCCACCAGCAATGTCAGCTCTTTGACCTGTCCGAACTGTCCATGAACGCTGGCTTGTCTCTCCAAGATGGCACGAGGGACCAGCATACCCAACGAGGCATTAGGTCCCACATGCTCGCTGCTGGCGGGCGCCTGCTTGGGAGTGCTGGACGCCTCCTCGAACTCGAAGTCCCCGTCCCAATCTTCACTCGGGCCCTTATTGCCCAAGACCCACGAGTCGAGCTTAGAGGGATTGTTGTTGTGACGGCTTGCCATATCCTTTGGGACTGGGACACTCTGGCTACGCAAATGCAAGGCACTGGGCCCTCGGCGTCCACTCACACGACTTCCACGCAAATCTTTCATTTGCCGGCCATGCACTGTACTCGGGCGAGGTGAAACCCCACGTGGAGAGTCTCTGTCCGTCGATGGCTGTTCGGACCACTCAAAGATGTTTGATTTTGAGGTTTGATCCAATCCACTGGCAGGCGGTGACTCTCGTCTTCTATGGGCTCCTGCGTTGGATCGATGTAGAGATCCTAACGGGCTGCTGTCTGCACCGTTAAATGATGGCTTGAATCCGTTCAGAGGATCCTCGTGGGGTTTGTCTGGTTTGTCAAAAGCCCATAGCTCATCTTCCTGATCTGGGTCAACGTCCTCCGTGAGAGTTTTGGCTGGCTTCAGCTCTAAGGGAGCAGTAATCGGAGAGGATGAGACTTCAGGAGAGAGGAAAATTTCACTGGTGTTACGCATTGGAGTGGGGCTTCCCTCTTCCTTGCATGGTACAGTTGCTCGAACGGGCGTCGAGACGTCATGGTCCTCTTCTATAACTGCTCGATGGTCGATCAGATCACGCTCGTCAAATGAGTCCTTTTCTAATAGGTCCTGCAAGGCCACGAGCTTGGGATGCGAAGGTAACTTAGGTGGTGGCGATTCATCAAATATCGTGTCAATTGGCGGTCTCCGGATCCCAGAATGACTACTACCAGTAGCGCCAGTTCTTGTGGAGTCATAGATCGTCTCACTACGAGCATCCATGTCGTCCTCGTCACCAGACAGTAGGCGGCTGTTGTCATTGTCTGACCCGAGAAGTGTCGATCCAGGCTCTGAGGGAGCCGATGAGAATCGATGAGGTCGTGTCTTCAGCACTGACTGACCTAATGGAGAGGTCACAGGTAGTGAAGAATGAGTAGAGGGGTCTTGTGGAGTACTTAGATGATCAGGCTGTGGCGTCGATGCGTATGAGGGGACAGCACTGGGAAGATCAATCTCGAAAGCGGATAGTCGATGCAATGGTGGAAGAGGTGAAGACGAAACTCGCTGCGGGAGGTCCGTAGGACGTGACCGAGCTTTGAGAGGGCTCTCCTGATCTTCTGCGTCGCTACTGAAGGTTTGTCCTTCTAAGTTCCCTCGACTTTGAACGGACCACGTATATCGATGACTAGCAGACTGCGGGGCCGATACGACTCTCCTACCGCCGCTGTTCCTGCTGAAAGGGTTGGTCTTCCTCAGGCTCCCCATTCGTGGCATTTTCCAAGTCGATGGTGAGGGTGAAGGGAAGATATCACTAAGCGAGATGGATTGTCGTGCCCTTGGCTCCGAATCAGGGTAGTAATCGTCATTTGTATCAGGCGCATCATTGATTTGCGTAGACATCTCCTCGAGCCCGAAGGGAGTGAATGGTCTGCTGAGAGCCGATATGTTCGACACTCGGCGGTTCACCACGTCATTCGAAGAGCCAGAGCTGATAGAAGTTGCGAGAAGGAGGGTAGGTAATTCGGTAAGACCCGGAACAATCGTTTTCGGTGTCTCATTTCGATTTGCTATCCCATTCGCGTTCCGCTTCCGTGAGGATCCATCTTTGGCAGTCCCAACAAACTCAGGCTTGAAGAAGGGTTGCCATAGCTGTGAAGATTCGTCGTATGACTGATAATTCTCGGAAAGATCGCTAAGCAGTATTGAGGAAGTCCCCACGGAAGGTCGAGATGGCTCTTCATCCTGTAGGAATTGCTGTTGGAGCGTGGCAGATCGCTGATGGCTAGTAGCCGGCCTGCGAAGACTTGAGTGTAGACCGCCGCTACCGTAGAGAGCGCGTTGTGACGAGCTTCGCTTGACTAGCTTGTTTCTAGGTAGTGTTCCAATACTTGACTCTGCAGGGCTAGGTAGCATTGGAGCTGTGGAGCCGTTGGAATGGGCTATCGAGGGCGAGCCAGGCCGGTCGGTAGGAGCAAGACTTCCCGATTTGAGAGATGACAGCGTTGACATGCGCCTCAGCCAAGTGGGAGGCGTGTTTTCCGAACCCTTGAATTCGAATGCGAATGGTCCATGAGCCATTGGAGTTTCCGACTCTGATCCTTGTAACCGTATGGATTGCCCTGGCGTCGCATCTTCAGACCCATGGTCGAGCTTGGTCTCGGGTGTTGAACCAAGTGTTCTTATACCACCTCCTAGATTACTTGTTGATGTCAATGGCCGACCAGCAGAGCTTCGCTTTCGTAATCTTGATGTTGGAGCAGAGGTTGTTTGTGGTAGCGGCGATGGCGTCAAGGGCATGACTGGTAGAGGTTGGGCTTCGTTTAGTACTGAACGAGATGGTGTCTTCCTCTTCTTTGACTTAGGTCTTGCGGCAATTGAGTGCTGAGGATGTCCAAAGGCGAAACCTATAGCCGCAACGCCCACAGTACCCGATGCACAAAGCTGCGATCAGATGTGTTAGCATGGCGGCTTCCAAAAAGTAATCCTTGTTCTGCAGAGCGCAGAAGAACACCAGGCTTGAATAGAAAGGCTGTAGCCGGTATCGCCTTCTGACCGGCAAGCCTCCAGTTCCAACGCTGACAAGAATGGCACATAAGTAGAGGGAGACGTTACCGATGGGACTGCCTCCATCACCGACCCTCACCAGCGTCTACAGCGAGCGTGAGAGAATTGTCCTAGCACATCGAATCGCTAGCAGAGGCGAAAGAACTTTGCTGGTTCTTGAAGTCATTCAGAGACCCTCCGGTTGGAGGATAGGTTAGAGAAAGTTAGGTTGTAAGGCTCCGGTGTCTAGAAGCCCGGGCTTAGGAAGGTACAAAAGTAGTTGGCTAGATAATTAAAAAGAATGACAGGCAATTCGAATGCTCAACGACGGTGGAGTTGATTTGGGGCCCCTCCTCCACTGGGGTCGTGGTAGTGGGCATGATGCGAAGAGTTTGGTATGGGAGGTTCAGGCTTTGCTTTCAGCCCACGAAATGTAACGAGGATCATTTTAGTTCTACTAGGCCGTTAACACTCCAATACCCAATCATAGAAACTACGTATTTTCGTACGCATAACATCTATTGCCTACTATCTACTATGTCCAAGACTTTCTACTTGTTGATTCATGAGAAGGTGAGGATTCCTACCTGACAACGCATTGTCTGCAGTGTATGCACCCGTGAGAATCTGATCCATCAGGGCGTCGCTGAGGATGTCCTCAGGACGCGGCACTGTATCAATCCATCGGATAGGCGTGTAATCTGATACCGGCGTGGAGAAAGGCCGGGCCTAATACGTCCACCCCCTCTCAATATATGCGCAGGAGCTGGAGCATCCGACCATTTCCTTAAAGTAGATTGCGAAAGGCAATTCGCTACCGCTGCCAACGCTCGTATGAGAAAGGTTTCAAGAACCTTCCTCTCCAAGGGTCCCTCTTTAGGGTTTTCGTCCAGTCTTGAAGCTCAGACTTAATTCAGTCAGCGCTGGGATGGACCCAGATGTGGCACGCCTAACGGATGACAACAACAATCGCCATTCAGCTGCGCGGCATCCTCCCGGGGGAAGGGAGGCGAATAGGAATCCTACTGCATTTGAAGACCTTCCAATCAAAAAGCGTGGAAGGTTTCCATCAGAGCCGGGACCAGGTATAGGGATCAGAGTTCGTGCGTTAGCCTTGCGGACTGCAGCCCTTTGGCCGCTTAAAAAGCAAGTTCCAGGGCACAGGTCTCAGATTGAGGTGGATCTGTCAGCGAAGCAAACCTGCTTCATTTGGCCGGCAAGCATGCGCGGGGTAAGACATAGAATATAAGATGTAACGATCTGCTCGTGAAGTATGCCAATTGAGCGATGTTGGACGGCGTAAGCTTGGAGCGCGGAGGTTTCAAAGCTACAACTATGAACCTCCATGAACACCCAGATTTTCCTGCAGTGCACTGAGCTCTGAGACGTCAGGGAGTGGCATAAGCCTTTCCAGTGCCTCGCGCTCTCCCGCTTGATCAGCCACTGGCCTTCTCAAAGAGATTGGTAAATGCCTGAATCAGGGAATTGCGGTGGAGAGTGAGCGGCCAAGAGCTGCAACCAACGGTCGGTCACCGAGGTTTCCTACCGCACCAGACTGGGACTCAACACGGTTGTGGAGACCAGATGCGCCATTTCATAATCCATGATACAGCAACGGAAAAGGCGAGGAGACGACGCATGGAAATTTCTACGCCCAGAACTCGAGCATCTGCATGAATTCTGGAGGTATTGGAATACTCGTATCGAGAGCAAATCGATCTCAGATACGACGCCATTCTGATCTGAGCTAATTTAGTGGGAGCCGCTCTGATTGGTAGCCGTTGGCGAGCTTTTAGGGCCGAGATGCCCACGCGATATCGACGTGATGATTGGATCGTATGTCTCAGCCCCAAAAAGACGTACCTCAAAATACTCGTACAGTAGTAGATTTGTGACCTGAAAAACATTTTGATATTGCCTCATTTCCAGAACCGTAGGATGGAATATTGAACATCCGCACCTAGCCATTAGCCCTGGAGATCAATGTAACGGCTGTCAAATTAGGGACCCCCACTACAAATCTACGTATTATCTCTGGAGAGTCTTCAACGGCTATTCCTAATGGAGGCGGAGATCAGAGCACAGATTCCTGGCATTGACCACGTGATATCTGAATATGCTTCAGTAAGTATTTGATATGACATAGGCAGATGACGACAACTTACTGACTCTACAAGGGCTACCTGAATCATGCCTCGACATTGTACACTCTAGAATCAGATACTCAGGGCCAATCACCACTTGACGAAGCCGCGGAGACGATCACAGCCTTGCTGGTATCAGCATCAGGCGATTTCTCCGACCAGAATTCAACATCAATCCGTAACCTAGTAGACAAGTTCATCTCGAAGCTGAACGCTGCAGATGGCGTCGATCCAGAGCGGCGGCAGATGGCGCCCAAAACCAGGAAGCTTGCCCAAGCAATCCAGGTCGGATCTCAACGTAATATGTCATCCACCTTAGGTCTGGCTGGTGGATCAGTCGATTTAGAGTCTGCCAATAGCAGAAAAGTAGAATCTCGAGTAGACAGAAAGAAGCTCGAGAAAGCCGAGCGGAAGATTGCAGCAAAACAAGATCGAAAGGTCATGAAAAATGTCGAATACGAGGCTTCAAGATTACTTGATCAGCCTGATGATTCTCAGTCCTACGAAGAGTTCTACATGCTGGTCAATCCGCTACAATTGGGAGGTGACCAGGCCAAGAGTAAAGACATCAAAGTCGATGGCGTCGACGTGTCTATTGGCGGTAAACGAATACTAACTGACACCACGCTGACAATGGCTTTTGGCCGACGGTATGGTCTTGTGGGTCAGAACGGTATTGGTAAATCTACTTTGCTGCGTGCTTTGAGTCGAAGAGAACTCGCCATTCCTACGCATATCTCTATTCTTCATGTTGAACAAGAGGTACCTATTGTCCATGCTTTACTCTATATACCACATGCAAAGATGGGGGCTGACGTAGACTTGTTTTAAGATTACTGGAGACGATACGCCCGCATTGCAAGCAGTCTTGGATGCCGACGTATGGCGAAAGCATCTCTTAGCTGAACAAGAGGTACGCCTTCAATTCACACAAGACGAAGCATGCGCACTGACCTTCACAGAAAATCAGCAAACAGCTTTCTGAGCTCGAAGCTGGGCGCTCATCTCTAGCGGACACGTCCAAAGATGCGGAGAACCTGGACAGAGAGCGAGAAGGCCTCGACATTACCCTTAGCGATATCCATGCGAAGCTGTCAGAGATGGAGTCCGACAAGGCTGAGTCTCGAGCTGCAAGTATCTTAGCTGGTCTCGGTTTCTCGGAGGAGAGGCAGCACTACGCCACCAAGACATTCTCGGGAGGATGGAGAATGCGACTCGCCCTAGCCCGAGCTCTCTTCTGTGAACCAGATCTCCTGCTTCTCGACGGTAACCAGCCCCTATAGCTCCCCACTGAAGCCTACTGACCACCGCACCAAGAACCTTCCAATATGCTGGACGTGCCCTCGATAACCTTCCTCTCTACCTACCTCCAATCCTACCCCAGCACTCTCCTCGTCGTCTCCCACGACCGCGCATTTCTCAACGAAGTCGCCACAGACATAGTTCACCAACACTCCGAACGCCTCGACTACTACAAAGGCGCCGACTTCGACTCCTTCTACGCCACAAAGGAAGAACGCCGTAAGACGGCCAAACGCGAGTACGAAAATCAAATGGCCGTGCGCGCCCACCTCCAAGCCTTCATCGACAAATTCCGCTACAACGCTGCCAAGTCGAGTGAAGCCCAAAGCCGGATCAAGAAACTGGAAAAAATGCCCGTGCTGGAGGCGCCAGAGAGCGAATACACGGTGCACTTCAAATTTCCCGAAGTCGAAAAACTCTCCCCACCCATCATCCAAATGACAGACGTTTCCTTCGGCTACACAGTTGACAAACCGCTCCTCACCCACATCGACCTAGATGTGCAACTCGACTCCCGCATCGGCATCGTCGGTCCCAACGGCGCTGGAAAAACCACCGTCTTGAAACTCCTAATCGGCCAGCTCACGCCCTCGAAAGGATTGATTAGCCAGAATCCGAGATTGCGAGTGGGGTTCTTCGCTCAGCACCACGTCGACGCTCTGGATATGAACGACTCCGCCGTCGGCTTCATGGCTAAAAACTACCACGGCAAACAAGACGAAGAATACCGCCGGCACCTAGGCGCTTTCGGCATTACCGGCACCACCGGGCTGCAAAAGATGTCGCTCCTCTCCGGCGGTCAGAAGTCGCGCGTTGCTTTCGCCTGCCTGTCGCTAACGAACCCGCATATTTTGGTGCTGGATGAACCGAGTAATCATCTAGATATTGAAGCTATGGATGCGTTGTCACTGGCGCTGAGGAATTTCCAGGGAGGGGTGTTGATGGTGAGTCATGATGTGACCATGTTGCAGAATGTGTGTACGCAGTTGTGGGTTTGTGATGGGGGGAGGGTGGAGAAGTTTGAGGGGGATGTGAAGGCTTACAAGAGGAGGATTACGGCGCAGGCTGCTAATTCGGCTTCTGGGGTTGTTACTGCGCAGAAGTAGAAGACTTATCAAAGAGTCGGTAGACAGTGTGCTTAGTGGCAAGACATAAAACAGAATGACCAAGAAAATCATTGAAGCCTGCCTGTGTTTTGATTGCAGCTAGGTTCCAATTCCTGCTACTAGTGACGCTGTACAGTATTCTATAAAGTGCAGCTATCTAAGCCGTGATCCGTCACTCCATCCAACAAAGGGGACTCGTTAAATATGCCGCTGCTGCTACACTCACTTGCCCGTCCAAAGTGACAAGCCCAACGTAAGTGTGTGATTGAGAAAGGTCAAAACCAATGCATACACAATTACGGCCTTCTCCGTCCAGCGTGGGCATCATCATCTCACTAACATTACTACCTCCGCAGGGAAAGCTTCCTCTTCTTCACCTCTTCGGCGCTCTTCCCCCTTTGGACCTCTCCTGTCCTGCTCTGCTAGTTTCCTGTTCTTCAGAACCTTTTGAGTTTTTGGCTTCGTTCCCTTCTCTCATTCTCTCTCATAGCCTAAGCGCGTCCAAAATTTTCTGCGCCATTTCCTTATAATTCCAAGTCCCTCCCGAGACCTTCTTGAATTGAATGCCGTGCAGACTAAACAGCGGCACTTTAACAATAAAGATCTCAAATCTCAGCACCATATTCTCTCCCAAATCGCTCTGAACATGCGTCGTAGTTTCGCCCGCAGGGCGCTCGCCAGCACGTGAAGGACGAGATGTCACAGCATTCTCACTGTTGTCGGATTCATCGGAAGCGGTAAAGGAGGTGTTAGGAGCTGGGTGCGTTTTTCGTGAAGAGTTAGGCGCTGGCTTTTCAGGCCTTTCTTCGTTGTTGCTCCTAAAGCCACCAGCGAAGCTGATTCGTCGCCTGTGGCTGGGCTGGAAATCTGGGCTTGCTTGACCATGGTCGCCCATACCGTTCAGGTCAATGCTCGGGGCATGTCGGCAGCTGAAACCGCCTTTGATCTCGCTGTACTCAACGCCAAGCTGTTTTAGTACGCGTACGATGTCCATCCGTATTACTGGAAGCGGCTTGTTGCTTGTGGTGGAGACGCTGAAGAGGCCTTTGAGGTAGACTGGTTTCATGTTTTCGAGGCTCTTATTAGGATTGTCACGACTTGCTTCAAGGTGTTGATCCGTCTCTTCGGGAACATTGGATTCGCGAGCATCATATGCTTCTTGTCTCCGGTTTCTTCTGCCTTGCACACCCTCTCGCCTAGGAGCGTGGCCGAGGGACTTCGTCCGCATGGTCGCGGCTCGAGCATTGAGACTAGTCTTCTGGTCGATCGGTGCCTGCTCGCTCGCTTTGGACTTATGGCCACTCATGCTACTCGTAGATCGCTCTGATCCACTAGTGAGAGGTGGTTCAGGGGCGCCCACGTTGGGTTGCCCTTCGGACACGCCACGCCGAGACTGCCGCTGTCGATAGTCGGCAGAGTTGACGCTCGTCGACCGATCCAAGGCGTTACTCGTTTTCGACCGGGCTTCTATCGGGCCGGGAGGGGTTAGTAGCTCAGCTTGATGCGGTGTGCTACCGCCTGGATGTAGCAATGGTGTCGGGGTGGGCTCTCGATTACGCGATCTTCGTACGCTGAAACTCTTGCGAGGAGGCGGGGCTGTGCCCTGTGCGGTATCTGACTGAGGTGGTAGTTGTAGGGACGGAGTTTGCGGCGCTTGTGCTCTTGTATCTTTCGTACGTCGAGTGCTGAAACGTCGTAGCAGTCCCACAGTGGCACTCTCTTTCTTGTGCGAAGGTTGCCCATGGGAGGGTGGTGTCATGATGGCGGGTGTTGCAGCATCTGGAGGAACATTGAGGTTGACCTTCCTCATACTCTCAGCTACATCATCTTCCCCATGCGTCCTCGACCTAGCTCTCGACCGTCCGCCAGTGACCTTCTCGCCTGGCATTTCGTACGCTGATGCATTCGTGTATGCAGCTTCCGGCGCAGGCAAGTCAGGGATCTGTAAAGGCTTCTCACCAGGCGACATGGGCATGCTCAAAGCCCCTGGATTGGCCTCTTTGCGCTCTCTTTCTTGCTTTTCCCTTACCAAGAAGTATATCGATATGAGTGGGCTAAAGGCATTGATGGGATCTGAGCCAAGTAGTACTGCCTCCGACGAGGAATTAGGAAGTGTGTCTCTGCTGGTAATAGAACTTCGACGCTTGTAGAAGTCAAAGACGCCTCGTTTCTTTTCGCTGCCCACAGCATGGGCTGCTTGCTCACGAGCATTGTTCTTCACAGCGTTCTGGTACTCCTCGGAGCTCAAGACCCTTGTCAGCTCCTTAGTAATGTACTCCGCCTTGCCAAAATCAAAGCCAGTCATTTTATCAACAAGTTGCGGGTCCAGAGGCAGTTGTAAAGGTTCTCGATGCGGCAAATAATTCTCTGGAGGCGTGTTGAAACCCTTCGTAATCCAGGGATGATTCATGATCTCACTGAGACTAGCTCGCTGTTTTGGATCCGTCACGAGCATCCTGGAGATGAGGTTCTTGCACTCTATTATTCTATAAGTTTCAAGTGCAGTTTACACAAGTATGCAAAGGTCGCTCACCAGGTGAAAGCCATGTTGGATAGTCAACCACACCCTTCTTTATTTTCGCATGCAGTTGGGGCATACTTTGATCGTCGAATGGAACCTTGCCACAGACCAAAACATACAAGACAATACCAAAGCTCCATATGTCAACTTCAGGACCAGTGTACTGCTTCGCTTGCAACAACTCTGGTGCTGCGAAGTACAAGCTGCCGCAGAAAGTTTTCAGGTGGCTCCTTGGGGAGAAGAGGTTGCTTAGCCCAAAATCGATGATCTTGATATCACCAGTCTTGCTTATCAGGATGTTCTCAATCTTCAAATCTCTGTGGACGATACTATTCCTGTGGCAATAGTCCAGCGCACTGGCAATTTGTCGGCCAAACTTTCTTGCTTGCTTCTCCTTCAGCCTGCCATGAGAAATGATATAGTCGAGCATCTGACCTCCATTGACGTACTCGAAAAGCATGTACCAATGATAATTAGTACGGACAACATCCCTCATAGCACAGACATAAGGATGGTTGAGCAGTGTCACAATGGCTGCCTCCCTTGCAGTCCTGATCTCCTTTGAATGGTCTGCACGCTCGCGATCTCGGTCGTTGCGATGCTCATCTGTTGATTGTCGTGGTACAATCTTGATGGCACATTGCTCCCCCGTCTCCAGATTCTTGGCTAGCTTCACTTTGCCCATGCTTCCTGCACCTATTGTCTTGCCTAGAGACCATTGCCCAGTGGTCGCATCTATAGTAGTCCGTCTTTTCGCAGACCCACCACTTCCATGGGGCACCCCTGCATCAGACTGTGTTCGAGCTGCACTTGGAGTCTGGACAGCTGCGGGGCCTTCAATACCTACAGCTGTAGTAGCCGCTGACATTCTGGAGTTGTTGCGAGAATGACTTGGCCTTGAAGAAGTCCGGCGGGAATCTCGTGTAGACTCGGTTCGCTTGGGTGGTGGTGCGAATTGATCGCGGGAAGAGCTGCGGTGAGAAGACGGCGGCCTCGCTAGATTTGTAGTCTCGTAGTCTCTCTGAGCTACGCCAGCAAGTGGTGCCTGCTGGGAGGCTGATGTAGGCCGAGCGTACGCCTGCGAATTCGATCGCAGCGGTTGACTCGGTGTTGTAGGAGGTTTAGTGGCAGTAGAAGCCGCTCGGTGGGGTCGATCACTCGAAGGAGGGGTGTTATAGGAAGGCTGTCTGCGAGAGGAGCTGCGCAACACCGAAGGCGATGCTGTATAAGCAGCTGACATCGTTTTGTTGGGTAGAGAGCTGTATAGAGAGGCCTAGAGGTGCGAGTACTCGTGAGATTGAAACCCGAGCTTTCAAGGACTTCAGGGTAGGCGTGGACCAATGGACCGATCAAATGGAAGCCGATCGAGTCTTCATGAGGCTGCCACTTTGGGGAATGGATATACTCGTAATGATGTTTCCTTTTTTCGTCAGATGCAGTTCGCGTTGGCGGAGCAGCTACTACAAGGTGACCGATCCCCTCAGGTAAGCGACCACACGTGGTTGCGACAGCGCTTGGGTGTGATCAGATCACTGGGTTGGTAGTGATCCGATGTTCATTTTAGCGATGTCGTAGTAATTTATCACAGTGGGTTGAGAGCAGTCGCGTAGATGTGGCTCAAAATTTGAAGATGGAGGTATCACCTTAGGTTGACAGACGCGGCCGGTCCTGAGGTAAGGTATGGCCGAGATCTGGGAGCTAGGCCGGACGTATTGACAATTAGTCTTTGAAGGCAGTAACAACGTGGCTCACAGAAAGACCAACACGTTACTCCAATCACAGTATCTTCGTTAGACAACACGGTATTCTGCAAAGTGGGCAGTGCTTTGCTATGTGGCATATTAATTACCAACGTCTGGCGTGACACCAGCCTCGCACCAAGAAATCTGAACCCTGAAGCTTCAGCTTCAGCTTGGTACTAGCGTTTTGGAAATATAAGGTTAAATTCCGCCGTTGCACTTTATATCTGCTAGAAAGTGAATTTGCTTATGCCGCGTCAACCTTCGAAGCTGTAGCTGATATCTAGCATGTCTGGGCCAGATCATCATGGCGTTCAAACGATCGCATGCGACCTTCGAAGCAGATCTGCAGGCTCACCAGTCGCCGTACGTCATATATGGGACTCCGCTCCCCCCATTAGACCCCGACACACGGGATGATGGATCCTATGTTCCGGTGTGGAAACAGGAGGTCACTGATGAGCAAGGGAGGAAAAGACTGCATGGTGCCTTTACTGGTGGCTTCAGTGCTGGCTACTTCAACACTGTTGGATCGAAGGAAGGATGGGCACCCTCGACCTTCGTGTCGTCGCGATCAAACCGGAAGAAAGATGCTGCTCCTGCACAGCAAAAGCCCGAAGACTTCATGGACGAAGAGGACTTAGCAGAGGCTGAAGAAGCCAGGAAGCTACAGACGGCGGAGATCTTCGCGGGTTTGGGGTTAACCGCGGAGGAGAGAACGCCGCATGACTCTTTAATGGATGTCTTCAAGACTACTGGAGAGACCATGGGCGTAAAGCTGTTAAAGAAGATGGGTTGGCGCGAAGGTCAGGGAGCCGGTCCAAAGGTCAAGAGGAAAGCGCGGCTAGATAGGGACCAGGACTTGGATGGTGAAGCAGGCCAGCAGACGCACCTCTTTGCGCCGGAGAACTCCAATATGATATCTTTCATCAGAAAGAACGACCGCAACGGCCTTGGGTTCGAGAGCGAAGGGAAGCTGTCGGAGCTCAATCCCTCGGCGATCGAGGTCAAGATTGGAGGTCCTGGTTGCGACGAGGAGGATGAAGGTGCAGGTTTTGGTGCGCCGACTAATGGCAACAAGGTCAAGAAGAAGAAGCCTGAGCGAAAAGGGGGTTTGGGGGTTGGGATTCTTAACGACAACGGTTCTGATGATGAAGATCCCTATTCAATGGGACCACAAATTTCTCATAATCGTATCATTGGAGGTGACAAGAAAAAGAAGAAAAAATCTGAGGTCATCAGGCCATCAGCAAACCCTCTACTCAGCAACAAGCCGGTCTTCGTCTCAAAGAAGACCGGTGCAGCAAAAGGATCGTCGACATTTCGCAGATGCCACGATGGACGATTACCCCTGAACGGCTTCGTTCTTTCCAGCAATTCAGATTCCCTCTCGGCGACTCTATCGCAAGATAGCAAATATCCTCCTCCCACCATACCCCAGGACTGGAAATCCTCCAAGGCGCCTGCAGACCCAGCGTCTACCCAATCTACCTATAAATCGCCAGCCGTTGTTGCTGCCGCCTCAAAGCTATCCCCCAGATCCCGTGCCGCTCTACTGGGAGAAATGCCTCTTCCCGGTAAATCTGTCTTCGACTTCCTCACTCCCAGTGCCCGCCACCGTATCGCCACCGCAACCAACAATTCCAATCTACCTCCAGCGATGGGCGAAGCCTCAGCTCATTCCTCTTCATCTCATACAAGGACTCTAAACTCTCTTATCCCCCATTTAGATCCTGAGACGGCCAGGACAGCACTTGGGCGAGGCACAGCGGGCTGGATGCCGTACACTGAAGACCCTGCAAAGCGGACCCGCTACCGGACCTTTCTTGAAATCCACGCTGGGTACCGCCCAGATAGCACCTTACCAGACCGAGATCCAGGAGCAAGTAATGACGACTGGGTCAAGGAGATGAACGAATTCGCACACGCGGCGCAAATCTTCAAGCCTATGACTGGCATGATGGCTACACGCTTCACCTCTTCATCGTCTGCGCCAAAATTGGCGTCAGACAACGTCAAATTGGATGAGGTGGGTAATCCAGTAGGAGAACAGCAGCTACTGCAAAAGGCGACTGAGAAGACAAAAACTCCGGCCGAAGAAGCGGCCGCTGTTGGCATGTATGGGCCCCTCACTCGGTCAATAGAAAATTTCTACCCTACGCGGCTTCTGTGTAAGCGCTTCAACATTAAACCTCCAGCTCACGTCCAGATTGACCCTGGCGAAGCGCCACCGCCTGGGTTTGATGCTGGAGAACCTGGAGGTGCGGGAGGGATGCCACAAACGCACTCCACCGCATTGCCTCAGAAGCGGTTAGAGTTGATAGGGGAGAGTGATATGAAGCAACTACGGATGAGCGGGGGTGGTATGAGACGTTTAGAGATGAACACAGGTATCAAACATGAAGATCAAGGAGACGATGACCTACGAGCAGTCGTGGGACAAAGGATGAAGGAGACAGTTTTGGTTGACCCAGAACGGAATGAAGCGCTGGAAAAGGAGCGGCCTGGCGAAGCTGTCTTCAAAGCCATTTTTGGGAGCGATAGTGAAGAAGACTGATCGTCCTAGACATTCAATGAAATCTATAATACTCACTCAAACTCTTTGTCTCGCAAATTAGTGCGTTAATGTTAGAATGCCTTGGTAGATTCGATGTCAGGACATCCTTTACTTCCACCCCTATCTTGGCCCCTTCCCAGAAGGAGCGAGACCTTGGCGCGCGACCCAAGATCAAGCCTGCCAGACAACCACTAGACACCACCAGAGCTTCAACCCACGTCAAATGTGATTCAAAAGCTGCTGCTGCTATAACTGAAATACGAAATGATCCATTGACCGATCGATATCACTCAAACCCTTGCGACAACCATAGCTACAACCTGGATACTGACGCAACAACCAGTTCAAGGAGCCCAGGAACAGCCATCAAATTGTCGGTGGCACGAGATTCCAGCGACGGTTCGTCCGTTTCTGACAAGGTATCCTTTCAAGCGTCAGTGACACCCTGCGACGACGCCGAACCACCCTATACCGAGTCTGTGGGAGACGCACCTCCGCCTTTGACCTGTGCATTCTTTCCCTTCGCACCACCACCTTTCTCCTCTCTCTACTTCCCACCACAAAATCCGCCAGATCATCTGAAAGAAGCAGTCCTTGAGCCTGACAACGGACCGCCCCCAGCTTTTGCCCCAGTAGCGCCTGCTGAGGCTGCTGCTGCTGTCACTACAAGGGTAGAGGTTGAGACTAAGGCTGCCCTTCCAGCGGATAACAAGGGGGGATCCAGCAAGAGTGCGGAAGACGAGGAAGCGCCACCTCCGTATACTGAAGGGTCAAGTCCGCTTGACTCGTTTACGTACGTGATGGCTGCAGCAGGCGGCGCCTCGAGTATAATTACTCAGGTGCAGCAGGGCGGTCCAGCACCTGTGAATACTTTGGCAGGTAGAAATTTTGGCTCTGAAATGGCTACAGAGGTATTGCTAATCACCAAATTGCAGATGTCGGCGCAGACGAGCATTTTACGTTGGACTTGAGGTATGCCCTTCGTTGAAGTATATGTGCCAAGACTAATCCAGTAATACAGAGGAACCCGCTTTACGCTTTCGCGAGATGAGCTTCTCACTCTTCCGGAATTTGTCCTTCTGTCCCTATTCCCCAATGGCCTCTTACCAGACGGACACATGAATTCGTTCCACGAAGGCGATGTCTATCCTGTAGATGTATGTCTGAAACGCAGCCTACGTTATACTCACCACCTTTGAGGCTAACTACACACCGCAGTACGATCCATTGTCACTCCAGTACATGCTTGAATTCTTCCGCACTGTTGCTCAGACCATACCTTCCGGCTCACCATCTCCCACCGGAGAAACTCCCTCCACCTCTACAGATCCCAACTCGGCCCGCGACATGCTACAAGATCGAGCGGGTATCATAGTGCTGCGGGAGGATCTAGACTTCTATGCCATACCGCCGAAGGCAGAGATCGATCAGACGGAGATGATTGAAGTCAAGAGAGCGGCTGGGAGGGCGTTACTAAGGCAGGACGGTATATTCTCTGGACTGAGAAGGAGTGAGGAGACTGGGACGACCGAGCAACATCTGATCGAGATGTTGACGGCAGGGTGTGTACCAGTCTAACCCCCAATCGCTATCCGTGTCATGGAAGAGGACAGATACTAAATCCCTTCCAGTGGCTTTAACAACGACGACCGATGGGGCCACCGCGCCGGTGAGCCCAACAAGGCCGTCATCTGTAGCTTGGCTCTCGCTCGTCTCCGAACTGACGTCAAAGGAGAAGCTCTTGCGACCAGCCCCGCTGTGGGCATGGCACAGAAGCTCCTGCTATTCTGGAGGAAGCCAGCTCGAAGATGTTGGTGGGAGGGTGTGGAATTAGATAATGTAGAGGGTATAGACGGAAAGCTAAAAGTTTGGATACGGAGGGTTTGGACGCTGGAGATGGTAAGTCTCTTTCTACTCATATCTTGTTTTGCGTTGGGTATATGCTGACAGAAATCGATTGATCAGAGCGTCATTGGTCTCCGGTGATCCCATGCATTCATAATTGTAGGTCTAGAATGCGAAGCGTACATCGTTATTGCGTCAATAAATACCCTTCGAGCGAGTGGGCATGAGCGGAGTATGTACTTCTTGAGGCATTTGGGAGGATAGGAGCTGATAAAAGACTACATTGTCATTATATTGACCTTCCTTGATATTGTACAGAAGATCAAAATGCATCGAATGTCATTCATCTTTTTCATTCATCGTTTTCATCTAATCGTTTGGCTCGCTTCCCAAAATTTTGCTCGCAAGTTTGTGTTACCTTGTTCACCCTTATTGGTCTGAGTGCTGCAATTCTGCAGCATGTAACCAGACCCATTTGCGAACTCTCTCCGGAAATATATATATATTCAATTATCCGTTAGATTCATACAAGCCGGCATAGTCTAATAGTCTTTGTTCTGGAGAAATCTATCAAGAGCGCTAATCTCATGTAAGCAAATGTGCTAACACACACCTGTGGGCAGGGTTCGATACCGACTCCGGCGGGCGAGCAGCGCGACACCACCTACGAATGCTGCACTGCCCACCAACATTCCCAGCAGCATTAACACCAAAGCACCAGACCGCGGAAGGAAACGAGCCGCCTAAACGCACACAAGTCATCGACCTAGGCGACGCAGATGAGAGCGATCCAGCTCTTCTCGGTCTTCCAGCCCACACCACCGGTATCAAACCCAAACAGGGTCAGCTTGTCCCCTTGACCACTGTTCCACCTAAATATATATAAATTGGTGAGTATATACCCCGAAAATCCCTCTCCAACACTCGAGCGCTCTTGATAGATTTCTTTTTTTTCCTGATTATTGTTTTGGCTTTGTGGTAGGCACTGTGCAAGCACCAAATAGTATTTCCGTTCTGACAAAATCCGGAGAATGTGGTCTGCATGCGAGCTCAGAATTTGAGCGTCGTGCGTTTATGCAGGTGAGAGTGGGTCGAACGGCGTATCTTTTGGCGTTTTACTTCCGCAATCGCTATCGAGTGTGGACATTGGGAGCTTTCCAAAGTCTACTGCCTTCCCCCATTAATTAAAGCTCAAATGCTGCTTCGATCTTCTCTTTCTCTTCCCATCAACTCCATCGTCTACGGACTCGAGCTGCTGATCATTTACTTACAACATTGAGATACGAAAGATATCAGAAACCCTCTCACCATAATCACTATATCATACACCAACTATGCACCTCACCACCCTCCTAACCCTCCTCTCCCTCTTCGGGCCCTCCATCCTCGCCTCCCAAGGTTCCACCCCACACAAACTCATGACCCACACAGCCACAGAAACTACTCCACTTCCCCCACCGCACTTCAACCCAGCGCCGATAGCCTTTTTTACCAGACGTGCCTTCCCCACACAAGTGGGCATGCCACAAGTGCAACGGCGGTGCCTGCTGCGCTGCCTGTCCCGAGAATTGCTTGGATGATAAGTTGAATGAGAAGATCAAGGGGATCTCGAGCACCGGGACGACCGCGGGGACGGACACAACAATCGCGACGGTGGTGGTGCCGACAACGACACTCACCACCCTGCCCGCGCTAAAAGGCACGCCACGGACGGTAAGTATCCCGATGCATTCGCCACAGGTTTTATGTGCCTAGGATTCCCATAGAGCTTGGATACAAAACCGGCCCTGTCGCCTTTCTCGTTGCTCGCGGCCATGGACACGGACTCCTTGCCATCTCTGTCGTCCTTGGCTCGCAAGAGTGGGTTTGCGAGCGCTGGACGGAGAAGGCGGGTTGTGCTATTTGTCGTGGGCGTTGTCTTGGGGGAGAGAAGCCGTCGATGACGACGATGGTGGTGGTGGGAACACAGGAGGCGAGTGTGGAGGTGGTGGAGGACAAGATGAGGGATATGATGGGGGAGGACAAGATTGGACAAGGAGAGAAGAAGGCTTCGGCGGGGTTGCCAGTGAGGAAAGCGCGTGGTGAATACTTTTCGGAGATTAATATGGCTTGAATGGATGTTATTGGGTATACAGCGGTGTTAGGTTTGGAAACCATTGTTGGGGCTTCGTTTTTAAAATCTTTAGACATTACTTATTCTGCCATTTATACAAGTCAAAGTTATCATCGATCTACTACTTCCTCCTAGGTATACCTCTATCCACAACCGAATCACCGCTATCTCGACAGATCATCCAAACCCTACCATCCACAATGAGAGCTCACCGACTACTATGATCAAATGACTTGACTGCTCTTGACGAAACCCATCGCCTCCGCTTCTCTCGTTCCCAGTTCGCTCGTGGAGATCTTTCATCTGACAAACACACGTCTCCGACTGAGTAGATCAATGATTGTTTTAAAAAATGGCAACGGCTTCAGTATACTCAATCAGTCTATTCACCTCCCAGGCAGATATAGTCTTGCCCACCCGATACTACCAACTCCGACCTTTGTTTGATTACGAATGTAGCGCTGAGCAGAACCATAGCCTGTGGATATAGATCCGACTTCTCAACGAAAAAATGCAATCAGGAGGTCGGTATGCGCACATTTTTTTAGTGAGTGATAAAATTCTTCGCAATGAGAAGACAAGTCAACCTATCGTCCGCATTGTCCTTGCTTTGCGGGTTGCACAGATCAGTCGTAGCAAGTAGTGGAAGATATGTGGACAAGATATTTACTGCCTCAGCGTGGTGTTCACAGAAGCTACAAAGATTTGAGTGAGCAAGCAAACGATATCATTGGAGTCCACTAGAAACACTTTTGAAGTACGAGTCTAGATTACATCACAGGGAAATCGTCTGCTAACGTGCATTGTAATGTTCAACTTCCTATTTATTTATCAATCATCAGGCTGCCGTCGTCGTATTTGAGGCCTGCGAAACCAGATGCTTGCGGGGAAAAAGCAGTATAGGTAACCCTCTCCCTGTGATCGATATTGTCCACGAATATTGACGGGCCCGCAGAACCTTGTCTCTCGGCGATGTCAGATCCAAGATGCCTAGTACCATCCTTTCATTGATACAAGCCAAAATGATAGTCTTGCTTTGTAAGATGGACTCGCGACTCAAGATGGATCTTCTTCGGTAGTAACCTCTGCGAGAAGACTGGTTTATCATGTATTGTGTCGTCAAGTATGCTGCTTGAAAAACAAAAGAGCAAAAGATCTGCAATGCCGCTAGTAGGACGTGGTAACCTATAATCCAGCGTCGGTCTAACCAGGGGTACACAGAGAAGGTAAACGATGAGATTCACAAAGCAAGGCCAGAAGTTAGCCAATTAGATATGTACTGTAACGCCTGTTGCGTCTGGTACACCAACGAATGGTACACCAACGAATACAACGAGAGACATGAAAGGAGGAGCTGCGGCTAGGAGCGAAAGCACTGAAAATATTATGACGCGCCAGAGATTTTAATCTGCAGCTTAATGTAACAACTATAGGCATGCAGCTACCATAGTCCAAAAGAACATTTGAGCTTGCAGGCACAGCAGCACTCATTCCGGCAATGGTCTCGTAGTGTCGATGAAATTCATCGGGGTTATTCCACAACAGTATCGCTTTGTCGTAGAGCTCCTCATCCACGTAACCGTTTTCGAATGTAGGCTTTGCAACGGTATGATCATCTTTGTTTAAACTCGAAACGGCCGTAGCAGCTGGATCCTAGGTCTTATACGACGGCAATCCCTGAGATCAAACGACCTTCTTCTCTCCGCTATGCACAGCTCCGTGCCTCTTGAGGTCAAATCAGCAAACAAAGCCTTGACTACAGACTGTGCATACGAACGGGCGCTCGTCGGAGTGAATACGACGAATATGGGATCGAAGCGTGGAAGTGCGATAGAAACCCTTGGAGCAGAGAGTACACTGATGCATAGCAGGGTCACCTGGAACCCCCATCTCATCAGGTGCTGGATATCCGTTGGCATCGGTGAGCTCGAGCCTTCACATGGCTGTGAGCACATTGAATATCCATGTTGCTTCAAGAGTCTTATTGAGAACTATTGGTACGAGAACCTAGCCGGCTTTCATAATCCAGAAGGGTTGGTGGCGGCGAAACGGATTCGCGGGGGTTCTCAAATTGATGACGGGCCTCGTAATCCCCGTAGGCATCCTCGTTACTATCATCATGGAATCTTGATGCCAATCTATGCTCCCGTGCCTCCCTCCAAGCTTTTCTGCGCGCTGTACCTTGATAGCCTCTGGAGACTCGGTCCAGCATCCAGCGAACGACCCAGTTGTCGCCTTCTAGCTGGCCTCTTTCATAAAGAAGTCGCATTTTTCTGTCCTCACTAGTGGATAGCGTGTTTACAGCAGTCATGATAGATTCGTCTGTAAATTGTTCGAGTCTATATGGCGGACTGGCCAGGAGTGGATTGGACAGGTTGTGTTCTGGTTTCACTGCATCTGGCGAGAAGCTCATCATATCGTAAACGCGATTTACTTCGGCCTACAGACAGTCAATATGAGATAGCGTCTATACAGAAGCGGACGGCCTCAACTAATTGCAAGGAGAGTCCAAAAAAGAGCGTTGCTGACCTTCAATTGGGCGTACAAAGCTTGATGTTGTGGGTCGTCTATATATAATCCCAGACTCCCGAAAAACTCCCGTTTAAGTGCTCCTTCGGAGACTGCGCTGTAGCTCCCGCCTTCATTTGGGTACCTTTCGCCACCAGGATGGAGAGGCTGCGAGACCTGAAAGCGCATCAGCTACTAGTGTCTTTAAGTGCCTTAGCCAACGCTAGCAGAACATAAAGCATACTTGATCCTTGCCCACTCAAGCAGTAGAAGAGAGCATACTGACATCGACAAGCTTGTCGCCTTCGACCCGCACTTCTTTATCACGCAACTGCCGCATCAGAGAAAGGAAATTGCTGTCCTGGAATTTCTTGCTCTGATCACCACTGACATTCTCAAGGAGCTGGCCAGCCGTTCTTGCAAGCTCATCTGCATCATCCGGTTCATTGTGTTCCTTCGCCTTCTCTTCAGCGTCGTCCAGTATTCTGTCTGATCCTATCCGGTTATGGTCCAGCCAAGCTTGCTGTTGTTGCAATCCATATGCATCTTCATGACCCCTCTCGTTTAATTCCAGCGTCTGAGTTTCAAAACGCAGGTCTGACCTGGCAGCCTCAAACGCTTGCTCAAAGGCTGCTACAACGAGACCATCTTCCACCTGCCTTTCAGGTTGCTTCTGCTTGAAGTCTCCCACCTGTTTTTCAGATGGCGACACCTGGGCGAGAGCAGCTATTTCTCGTGGCGGCATAAGCCCGCCAGTATATCCATATGCCCATCCGCTGGCAGGTCTTTGTTGCTGCTGCTGCTGTTGCGACTGATAAGACGTAGACTGTCCCTGTTGACGCAGGAAATCCTGATGCCAGCCCCCGGGCATACTACGTTGAATCGGTACATGATGGTGGAATTGGGACTGTTGAATTGGCGAGGCACCAGCTTCGTCCAAGTGCAGGTTCTGAAAGTCTGAGGCCCAATTCGAAGGCTGTACTTGGCGAAATGCCGGTTCAAAAGCTTGTGGAGGAGGGCCATTGGGGAAGAAATGGGGCTCAGGATATCCATTTTGCAGAGCGTGGCCTGCCTCGAAGGCTTCAAATTCGGCATCGAGTATAACAGCGTTAGGGCCAGGTATAGAGCGAAAGCTCTAGGTCACAATTAATTGGCTTCATGCCAGACAACAGCAGGAGGAGTGATTTACCTCCTCTTGTGCTTGACGTGCAGCATATCTGTCCTGTTGCAAGGTCCTATCCACCCCTGTCTGCTTTTGAAAGGTCTGTAGAGGGTTGGAAGGCCCACACAAAGCGTCTGCCATAGTGTCTTGCTCTATGATATAAGACGAGAGAGAACCCAAGAAGTGGTGGAGAGAAAAGGATGTTGAAGCTGCTGCCGAGGTTCGTATATCAACATTCTCGTCCGACGTAAATGTTACGGAGGAGCATTAGTGCTAAAGTGCAGATCTAGTGACCCACTCACTTGCCGCTGTCAATTTCTAGCCCTAACCCTCGAGTAAAGTTTACGGGTCGTGCGGGTGAATCGCAAGTGGCATTTGTTGAGCGAGCATTCTTCATGTCCTGCTGTCCTCTATCTCCACCTCCCTCCACCAACTACGAGGGGATCCAAGATGGTCCGTCGAATATCCCAGCTTCAATGCCCAACACTGACATAGATAGGCCCAAGTCATCACCAATTCCGGCCACGATGACATGATTGTACGTCTAAACAACACCTCGAAGCTCTCGAAACTAGCTTACGCGACGACAGCATGACGCAGTCCTCGACTACTACGGCCGAAGATTAGCAACTTGTTCCTCGGACAAGACCATCAAGATCTTCGAGGTTGAGGGCGAATCGCATAAGCTCACGGAGACACTGCGAGGGTATGTGCATCTTTCCTCATGAGCACGTGTCATCCACTGACATAGCTCCCAGGCACGAAGGCGCAGTCTGGTGCGTCTCATGGGTCCGCCTCTCCTCCCTACCCTTTCCGCCCAAGCCCACCGTCCTAATCCCCCCTCCCACAGGCCCATCCCAAATATGGCGCCATCCTCGCCTCCTCCTCCTACGACGGCTCCGTAAAGATCTGGCGCGAATCCCCTCCCTCCTCCGCCCCCTCCCATTGGACTATAGTCGCGTCCTTCAACCTACACACCGCCTCCGTAAACATTGTCTCCTGGTCACCCCACGAATCCGGCTGCCTCCTTGCCTGCGCTTCGTCCGACGGCAATGTCTCGGTGTTAGAGTTCCAAGAGGGCAATTGGACGCATCAGATATTTCAGGCGCATGGGGCGGGGGTCAATGCTGTGAGTTGGGCGCCGGCGATTGCGCCGGGGAGTTTAGTCTCGAGTAAGCCGGGGCCTGGAGGGGTTAGGAGGTTCGTGACGGGTGGGAGTGATAATTTGGTGAGGATATGGGACTACAAGTATGTGGCTTAATTTACTCTGTTTGGATTCAGAGTTCGCTTTCTGACTGGAAGTTATTGCTGCTAGTCCACAAGACCAGAAATATTCCCAAACAGTGGAGCTCAAAGGCCACACTGACTGGGTCCGGGACGTCGCCTGGGCTCCCACCATCCTCCAAAAATCTTACATTGCTTCTGCCTCTCAAGACAAGACTGTCAAGATATGGACATCGGATCCCGCACATCCTAATGAATGGAAGGCCACTACATTAACTTTCGATGCTGTATTATGGAGGGTGAGCTGGAGTTTGAGTGGGAATGTCCTGGCAGTTTCAGGTGGAGATAATAAGGTTAGCTTGTGGAAGGAGAATCTGAAAGGGGAGTGGGATTGCCTTAAATGGATTGAGGAGTAGGAATTGGATTGGAGAGTGAGGATGTCTTCACGATTGACGTTGTTAGATCGAAGATACAGTATTGTCTAGATACGTAGAGGGTGTAAATGGAAAGCATTTTCGAGACCTTGTCCCTACAGTGTCACGAGCAAGCCGAGAAAAGAATGGAGTCGAATCTCAGTGAAAGCATTGTTCATTTCTTTTGAGCGGAGAGATCTGTCTATCTATGCGCGCATTATGTAACATTGAAAAACTGAAGAAGTCGAGAAGCTCTAACGAGGTCCCTCCTATCGTTGCATATGAATCCGGTTTTTGTTTCTTGTGAGCTTACACTCTTGAGCATACACTCCTGAGTATAAGTCTCTGAGCGTACAATCAGCTGAAGTGCTAGTAGACACAATGCAGTAGCACCCATCCTTAGTTGGGGATGAATGCGTAATTGAGTATGATTGCGAAACGGAGGATTGGCGTTCGAAGAAGCCGCCTTTCTGTGCTCCTGACGGGGCTCTCAGACGGAGTTCGAGGCGATGTGTACGGGTGGAGTGCATACTGAGTAAATTACCGGTGCTCGGGAAAGTCACCTGCAGACGCCTCAGACAAGGGACTGTGGGAGACTCTCTTCGAGGCGGTACGTTGGTGTTGTTGCATGCTGAATGGTAAAGGCGAATTTGATTTCTGGAGTCTGGTTTTGATTCTTAAATGCTGAGAAGCCTCCATCCTCGCAGTGCGTAAGAAAGAGGCTCGATGTCGTAGATTTGAATGGCCTCCTTCCCCACTGTTGGCGAGAAGGCAAAATCGTAAAATGCTGAGATGGCTGAAATGACTGTGATGACCAAGTATGATCCAAATGAGCGTGGCGTGTGCAGGTAGAACCTCTGCCATAGAATGGTATAATCGTGAGGGTCATAAGTCGTAAAGAGCGTGGTGATCCAAAGATCCATTGTCGGGCGCAAACAGGGCCAAAGAACGTCGTGACCGAAGGTAGTCTAAAAGAAAGGATAACAAGATGCCCTATCGTAGTCGTGAAGTCGTGAGTGTGTAATCGTGAATGTTTGATAGGGGCCGTTCACTTGTAGTGAAAGCTCGCCAAGCCTTCACCCTTTTGGCATTCTCCCTACTCAGGCCCCAGCAGGCGGCGCAACGTTCCAAAAGATAAACGGCCCCATGCACCGTCTCTCCCTAGTCTGATCCATAGGACTCCACCACCGTCCCAACATAATCATACCCCCAGGCAACACCACACCCTCATAAGCCCAACAGCCATCGTTGATGCTCACATCCTCAGCAAGGTGAAACCCATTATTGGGCAAGATAGCTGGTGAGTTGTTAGGGCTGATTGGGTCGAAATACTTCATCATGGTGATGCGCTGCCAGCCCGGAATCTCGTGCTGCGCTGGTAGTGGGTGGAGAATACCGGTGCAATGGAATGGTAAGGCGTCAGCACCCAAGCCGGAGAATTGCAGATAATTGTGGCCCTTGCGTGGCTTGGTGTGGTCGAATACCGGGGATGTTGGTGTGGGTGGCATATCTTCTGCTGCAGTGGCGTGGATTGGGATAGGAAGCCTTATTACGTGCTGACGAGGTGGGTTGTCCGGCGTGTGTTTTGGTGAGGGGAGGCCAGTGTCTCGGGAGTGTACTGGTGGGGCACGAGGATGGAAGACGCGGACGGGCCCTTGGACTTTCTTTTTGGGCTTTGAGAGTCGGTGGATCTCCTGGCAGACGTCAGGAGAGGGGAAGGAGTTGAGGTGGCTGTCGAAGATTTTGGGGAAGGGAACGACGTTGGCTGAGGAGGTGAAGTCGAGCTCTAGGGTTTGAAAGCCGTCTTCGAAGTCGATGCGGTCGGTGAAGATGTCCTGGCCAACGTTTTGTTGGGAGCGGATGAAGGGAATGTCGTTAGGGTCTAGGTATGCTACCATAGTGTCAGTAGAATGTTTGGCGACATCGCAGCAGAGCACTTACCATAGCTCCCTTTCCAATGGCTGCCAATCTTCTTGACGCCTGGAACACCGCGACCTTGCTGAAGCTGGCTATCCCATGCACGAGGCTTCTGGTCGTCTTTAAGCTCTTTGAAGAGGGTGAATAGTGTATTCTCATCCTCACGAGTCATGTGGTACTTGAAGAAGTTTGCGGTATGCATGAGCAAATCGATGTTGACTTGGAAGCCGTTGTCGAGGAAGAGAGGATACTGTTCAGGATGTCCATAGACTGCGATCTGAGAGTGTGGGAAGCCTGTGCAGATGGAGGAGTCAGCTTGTCTGCTGAGGTGTTGAATGGGCAGTGATGTAGAACGTTTAATGAGCCGCTGCTGCTCGAATGACCCCATACAAAACACGATACCCAAGGTCGAACACCAAAGGGGATGAAATAGCTGCGGAATCTACGTACCGAAGGTGGGAATGTCCAGTGATCGGTCAAGCTGGAAGTGGTATATAACAACCTGCAGTGCCTTCAGGAAAGGGTTGAAATTGCGATCTGCAAAGAATGGGGAGGCGACAGTGTGGAGAATATTCGAACGCTGAATGAAGCGACGAATTTGAGCAATGTTTTTGGAGGGCGCGGTGGCTTTGTGGCCCATTGGCGTATCGGCAAAGGATTCTGTAGGGTGTTAGTGCTGTCGCCTTACGCAAATCTCAGCTAATGGTGGCTGCATCTAAACCTGGGTGACGGCCATAAATCTCTCATACACGGCATGAGGAAGCGGATGAGGACCCTCAATGGGAAGAAAACATGGTAGCATGCGTTACTTACCAACGATGAGATCTCTCAGCTTCTCCATTGCACGCAGTTCCTCACACTTGTGGCCCCTCCAGAAGCGGGGAATACTTTTACGAAGGTACCTGGATCGAATCTGGTACTGCATCTTGACTTCGACGCCAGATTTCTTGGCAGGTGTGTCGTATCGCTTGGCCCAAAGCTTGCGCCATACGCCGCAGCGATGGGAGTTGATGGCTGAGTATGTAGTCTTGCAGATGCGCGCGAAGTTGATGACGTCTCGATCATGGCTCAGGTACGATGCGATGTTCTCGTTGGTCTGGTATGAAATATGTTAGTGATTGGTGAAAGTTAAGGCAGGGTGTCGTTCCAATGATGGAAGGAGGGTGAGGTACCTCGAGAGGGAGGAGATTGAAAGCCATTGCGACGGTCTATGCAATGGAACGGAAAATTGGAGGGCGAGGCAGATGGTAGAGGGAAGATGCGATGTAGAAGGTGTAAGCGGAGAGGGCGAGTGTATTGCGGTGGGTGCTCAATGGAGGGTCAATTGGACGTGGTGTGCTTTGGCACGACAGCTAGCCAGCAGCTGATTGATGGTGGAGATGATGGACGACGGCAAGTCAAGTATGAGAAGAGGATGGGAAATGGATGGAGAAGTGTGAGGAGGAGGGGAAGTAGAGCGATGACAAACTGAGATCAGTGAGAATAAGTGAGGGAAAAAAGGATGGCTGGTAGAATCGCCAAGAAGGCTGAAAGTGATCTTGAAACGACCCCTGAGAAGGATTTTTCGAGTGAATGACATTTGATGGAAAACGGACAGAGATTTCCAGCCAAACAAATTCACCCTATGATCTCCCTGCAATGCTCATTTTGATCGACTATGCTGAGCAAGGTGAGAGAATTTCTGCAGTTGCAACTGCGCAACGCTGGGATCTTAACACAAAACTCAATTGACTCCAACCTCAGCCACAATTCTGGATCAAGGCCGATCCGAAGTAAATGTCTGCGACAGCTATTAGATAAATTGCTTCCTCCTGTCTGTCACTGGTATTCATTTCATTTGATTTCCATGAATGCGCAAAAGTCCCCGCGGCATTGGTCAGGTCAGGCGGCCCGTTGTTCACGTCTATCTTGAAAAAGTGGCAGGGAAGTACTGCACGTGGCCCCACATTAAAGAGGCTCAAAATTAAAGTGTAGCCTGTCACTGCAACCCGGCTCCCTCACTAGTAAACACCAGTGGATCAGGGGAATGCCAAGCTTTTCAAGCTTGTTAGGCCGCATGCACAGAATGGCCACAATGCTAAAAACGTCGAATCATAAAACATGCAATCGTACCATAGATCATCAATATCGAGACATGACGCAAGATACCAAAAATGTAATTGCCAATGCAGCAGTACCACCCACCCAGAGCTTCTCAGCTCCTGAAGTCTTTCCACCAGCAGAACTACTCCCAGAAGTCCCGCTGCTAGCGGATCCACCAGAAGTTCCATTGCTGGCCTCATCTCTCGTAACAATGTAGATCTCGCCGCTAGCATCAGAGCTGACGAACATCCTTCCCTGGCTATCAAACGCCATGCTCACTGGTCTGAAACAACTTCCTGGGCAGGCGGAATTATCTGCATTTGTAAAGATGTCCGTGTAAGATGTGTTGCTGTTGGCGGCAGCGACTGGCTCTCCGTCGTCGAATTGGATCGTGGAAACTTTGTAGCCGGATGGATCCGTGCGGTCCCAACTGCCATGGAAGGTGACCCAGCCGTCATTGCCGCTGTTATTGAACTTGATGTCCAGTGGAGCCATGTGAGCCTGGAAGGTCAATCTTGGTGGCGTCTGCTCTGCGCAGTAGGTATCGTTGATGGTATTGTTCTGGCTTCCAATAGCGAACTGGCTGCCCACTGTTACGTTCGAGTTCATGGGAAGATCGCTCGGCACCCAAGCAGCAAAGCAGTATGGGTATCCGTAGTTGCTGCCTTGAGGAGCATATTTTGTTCCGTTCAAGTACCCATGGAAGTTCATCTCCTCGCCTGGATTATCTTCGTGGATGTCTTGACCATCGCGAGTAGCTTGGTCAACGGAGTTTTCGACGGAGTAAATTCCGCCAGTCGCCGGATGCTCCGAGAGTCCGACAGAGTTTCGCAAGCCCCACCCCAGGCGTAGCCCATCTGTGTCAAAGTCGTAGCCATTCGCGGTGATATTGTTCAGGTTGAACGCCTTGATCTGACTGTGACCCGAAGACAGCATCTCTGCTTCAAGATCGATGTTTGAGGTGCTGCCCCTGCTGATCAATAGCGTCCCGTTGACTTTGTGTGACATGAGAAGGGTCCTTGTAGTATGATCATCCGTCTTCATGCCTGTAACGAGTGTAGTATTGGCCTTACTGGCCATAGAGCTCGTTGAGTCGTAGCTCCACGAATACGCTGCCTCCGAGGAGGAGGCATATAGTGTCTTTCCGTCTTGTGATAGTGCTAAGCCGTGGTTAAGCTGCATTTCAAATCATTAGTAATCGCTAATCGCCTGGCATATCAGCCAAATGGACTCACAGCGCTGGCCGACACGACAGTCTTCTTCGACTTGACGCTCACGCAAGTCCCTCCATTGTCCTGAAGCTGCAAACTCTCAATCCCTGCACCTGATTGAATGACCAGAAGATTCCCAGAGCTGTCGAACTCGATTGAGCGAGGGTGTGTGAGACCTGTCGCGACGAGCGCTGCTTGATAGCCCGACGCCACGGAGGGCTTGATCGAGTTCGTTGGGGTCAGTGTCGTTGAGCAGCCTGACGCCGATTGCCCCAACGCTGGTATAGTGAAGGAAGCGAGCAGCACAGCTGCAACAGAGAAGGAGTTTGGAGACATCTTCGGGTGTAACGCTAAGAGAAACCTCTTCCAGAAACGATGGAGAAAGGACAGGCACCGTACCTACGAGGAACGATTATAGCTAGGGAAGGATCTGAAGGCATAGAATGTTGAAGTCCAGACGGACTAGAACATCTGCCGCTCTTCCGGATGGCAAAAAGAACGTATCTCACGAGTACGCGGGCTTGGTAGCTTCTGCGAAACTGGGCGATGCATAGCTCCCTGGATTATTGGTGCGAAAGACCTCTTCTCTAGCACAAGACACCTCGCTCTCATAAGTGCACAGAAGAGAATATACGTGAAGGCCGCGTGTCGTCAAGAATCTTGGCGCCAAGACGCCAAGACGCCAAGGTAGAAAACAGCGCCCTATCTGATGCACCCTGTTATGGTTATAAATCTCAGGAGGAGGCCTATCTGCTCTTCAGCTCTAGGCTAGCTAGGAGTAGAAGCCATCCAGCTTAGCAGATTTCTCAATACCAAGCGACAAATCCGGCTCCTAGGACTAGACTTAGTCTTAGTGGTATATATCACAAAGATAGCCTTCCTTTTCTGGGTCGTGACACTAAGTGAGAAAGGTACCGGCAGCTTCTGTCAAAATTTCGAGATTTTGCCTTTCATCTAGATTATTGCTTCTCTAAGGGCGCTTTCAACTAATACTACTTCCAGAATATATGTCACAGCTTCGTCTCATTGCACATAACATCAAGAGCAACGGAACCCTTTCTACCATCATATCCCCGTGCCGTAATTTAGACGAAATGCGAATTACCCTTGATCTAATATGTCCCGACTTCCAAACGCCCAGATGGTCGGCAGGCGATACGGCCTTGGTAGGGTTGGCGCCTGCTCAAAAAGCTGAGGGGCGCACTATCCGGTTTTTGCGGCTTAACAGATGTACTCGTAGACCTACAACGTCCTCAAGGGATAACACCAGAGTAATGTATATCTCGAACGTGCGAACTACGATCTTAAATTGCTTGACCTTATTCTTTTTATCTGCCCCAGGTAAGCCTCCAGGGACCTTCTCATCCCTTAGGTTTCCCGTAACGGTAACGGTATTGGTAACAGTAGCCTCATCTCGGATTCGCCAACTAGCATCCCGTTTGGGGGTCGTTTAGGGCTGTACAATCTCAAATATCGGTCCCATGGCCAATTCAGATTCCTGGTCTCGACCTTCCATTCTTTCATACTTCGTATCCCCTAGAATGAATCCATTTAGATAGTTTCTCCCCAAAATTGGATCTTTAACTCGCACAGTTCAAGTTAATCGATCTAAGTGAAGCGATTTGGATAGCATTGTGATGAGGTGGACTCAATCTCACATGCCCAGGCTTTGCAAATCTCTATATGGCTTTCGTCCAGCCAAGCACACTCTCTGGACTACATGACCCTTTGGGCCTCCAAAGTAGGCTTGTCGTCCGCCGAATATGGGCTTAGAACGCTGTTTGCCAGCAAGTGCTCGCTTACCGAATGAGGTTCAGCTACGCCATCTATGGCTTCTCCACCGAAGCCGCTGAAATCAGATAGCGACGTCAGACTATCAAGAGTTTTTGGGCTCTTTGCCACTGCGGTGGGGGCTCTGCATCGTCCCACATATAGATACCCCTCCACTCCCATCCCACTGTTTCGCTGTTCTCGTCCCATTTACCCTTTGTTAGTATGCTGCTATTGTAAGTATATTTTTCCACCATCGATCCGTTCGTCTCGTTGGTACCGCACACAACTAACACCTTTCGTCTCAACCTCCTGCCATCCTCCCACGAAACACCCATGTCGTCACAGATTTGAAAATCGTGCGCAAGATGATATAGTATCGCACCCCAGCGGTACCCTTGCAAGAATTGCTCTCTTATTCTTGCAAGATTGTGCGGGCATTGGCAATTGGGGGACTGCATCCATAGTCTCGCTGCCACAGAGCGTATCATTGACCAAAAGCCAGTGCCATCGAATTTACAAAGCCACCAGGCGGTAACAAGGCCATCCGCTGTGATATGTCCGGACTCACGTCCCCAATCGTCGAACCCGTAGAGACTAGCTTGTTCCGACTTGATGGAAGGTTGTAACGCCGGTGATGCGGGCGCCCACCCTAATCCTCTCGTCTTGAGTCGCGGTGCACCAGAGATAAGGTATCCGGTCCTAATGCTGGCCGCACTGGAGAAGATGTTTTCGGTCTTCGCTGAGGTGCGAAAGGCTAGCCCCTGCACGCTCTTCCAAAACGCTTCTGCGGTGTAAACATTTGTTTTCTCGCTGATGGGGAGGCTCCAAATCACGAAGTCATCTCCAGGCCGAGAAGCGGGTCGATGGCTCAAGAGACTACTGCTCGTCTCAATGGGCAAACGACCCGCTTCGAATTGCTCTCTGTTCTCTGACTTTGGTGCTATTGATTTGCGGTCGTCGAGCGGCGGTAGGAAGTGAGGTACTGCCACGAGCAGAATCCCAACATCTAACGCACCTTCACTAAGGACGAATTGGACGACTTGTTTTAGCGACACGACGTCGTTGTTTCTGCAGAGAAGATGGATGGTTCGTCGGGCTCGGAACGCCTCGAAGAAGGTCCAGGCTCTTACATTCCAGTCGCAAATGATGGCGGGAACAAGTCTTATAGACTGCGGTGGTTATATTTGAGATGTCAACCTCCATGATGTCTTTATCACACCCAAGCATGGCTTCCGCGTCCAAAAAGACGTCGTTAATCTTTGCAATGGACTCGGCACGGAGTTGGTGATCGTTAGGGATGCATGTCGTGTCTATCCAATATGAGTCGAGCCTAAAGATCTTGCAAGTCGGTAGTATCGAAGATGGAGGCAATCGTTGAATCCGGTTTCTGGTCTTCCACCTTGGCCACTGTACTTAGCATTAGCATTGTTCAACGAGTCCTAAGGAGTACAGTGCTGGTATGACCCTTGTGCGGAGTCTTTGGAGGTGACCCCAGCGCCAATGAGGAACAAGACTACGTCCCGGATCATCTCGGAACGTTGAATCTCTAAAGTAGCAGATCAGGACTTACGGGCTCCAAACATGTGATATCGCAAGCGCTTGGTTAGACGCACTGCAATATTGTAAAGTCTCACTGGAATGGCTTTCTGTTTGTGTAAGTGATACAGCTCTGGCCCCCGAAAGGCTTCGATAGGACGTCTCATCCCAGATCGGCTGCCTACAATCTTTGAAGCAACTTCGATCATGCGCCGATTGATCTTCGATAGCCATACGTTGAAAACGCTGACAGCTTTTAGGACTGTCGCCTTTACAAGCATTCAGTTGCCCGGCCAGGCACCGAGCAGGATAATTGCCAAATGCAGTATTGTAACGTTGATGAAACCTTCGAATATCAGTACCAATGCAAATGGGGTTGGTGTGAAGTAATTCAAAATTCCAGCCACACATGTACGACGGTTTCTCCAAGCTTGCCCGGTACTTGGACATTTCATATATGGTAATCCCAGGTGACGGAAAAGTCCCTCGCAGGGTCAAATCTCCGTTTTTGCCGTCATGAGAACCTTCGACGAGGAAGCTGGTAGCGGCTGAATGATAGTAAATCATCTGACAGAGTTGCCAGGACGTCCACCTAGACTCGCAAAGACGAGCCTGAAGCCTGTTCACGAAGCTGACTTTTTTGGCCCTTGCAAGGTAATATGCGTGTGGAGGTCGCTATCGCTGCCTATGTGTGGGTTCTGGATGGGTTTTTGAGCCAAAAATCATTCAAGAAGCTGTCCGTGACGCGCTTGCTTCTTAAAACGAGTACAAAGTCGGCACCAATCTCAGACGAGGGCTTTTGTCATGACAGAATGCCCTGCAACTAGACTGGTGCACCCAGTTGTCACACAATACCCAGTACTAGTAGGAAGGGAATGCCTGTTGCAGCATGCTACGGACCGTACACCAGCATACTCCGGATATGCGGATATACAGCAATATCCTCAATGTGAAAAGGACTATAGGTTCGGGGCCCGAGAAGACAGAGGCTTGCATTCAAGGTGCCCTTCTGATCTCTGCTTGCACGAGTTTGAGCGAGGGTGCGAATCATGTGGGGAGGGCCATGGTACTATCATCAGTCTATGGGTGGCCGTCGTCAGTATGAGATTGCACGCAGTTGAGGGCGATATGGGACGAGGTGGTTGCGAGATATTTTCGATGAGACTCGAAGCGGGAGGTCGAGAGTAGCGGGGCCGAACAATGAATGGACTGCAGAGGGCGATTGGCTGCAATTGAGAAAGCAGTGGCTGCGGAGGAAGGAGAATACATGGTTGGGATATTAGATGAAATCAGGGCTGTTGTGGAGTACCATTCGAGGACTACGGGACTTAGTTACCAGCTTCGCAAGATCAGCAAGAGAGTAGTAGCGGCCTCCCAACAAGTCTAACAGCGTTAGATAGAGCGCTATAGATCTCATAGTATTTTGGCAGTAGCTTTAAAAGCACACCAAGCAGGGATCGACCGCACCTTGCTGCACAGAGCTCACTTGTCGCAATTACGGGCCCTCAGACTTCCTAATTTCGAGTTTCTCCAAGTGCTCTCTCTCCAGCATCCTGCAATTGACACCCAATTTCTGCTTAGTGTTTTCCGTCGGCGCCCAATGTGTCATACAACCACACTTCTGGCAACGATGGAACTCTATGTGCTTGTCGCCCCATATATAGGTCTCCGTTATTTGGCCTTCAATTTGGACTTCATCTCGTTTGTAGTACGCCCAAAGCGCTCCGTAGCGGCGACAGATCGAGCACTGACATTCGTTGAGATGTTTGTCTGGTGGTGGAAAGGTGATGCGGACGGCTTTGCAGTGGCAAGTTGCCGTAAGCGTAGCTTTCTTTGAGACGTCCATTTAGACTTGGCAGACCCTCAACTTTCAGTGTTAGAGAAGAAGCAAGTATGCCTCCTACCGCGACATGTATCAGCTTGATCAATTCATCGACAGAGATTCGTGAGAGGCGTACTCGGAAATTTGCTTGAGTCCGGGTGAAGGATGCGGAAATGCTGTAGTATTGATTAGCTGAAGGTACTGGAATGAGGATTAGATCATGAAGAAGCACAAAGAGATGTACGTCTTTGGTTGGGAGCAAATTATACTGGGCCACTAGGTATGTCTTGCTATGATGTGATGATCCGGTAAGCTTAGGGGTCCTTTAGTGCTGACATTCGGAGAGGACATCTCTTGGCGGGACGGCCGCTTGCGCAGATCGAAAAAGCCGACCGTGTAAGACTGAAGATCACTCAATAACAAGAAGTCTTACGATAATTTACTCCGGAGCGAAGTTGTACGTAATTATTAAAATAGACTTTGCTAGGCGGTTTTTTAAACGGAAAGTTTATATCTAAAGGCCTAGAGGGGCTCAAAATCAAAGGTTTCTCGGAAAGAATGGAAAAAACCGCTCTCGGCTTAGTGTTTTGCAAGAAAGCACTAGCCTAGCACTACATCTGGGAACATTTATTTAACATACCTACGTATCCTCGCCGTTAGTGAGAACGCTGAAAGAGCGTGAAACGTCGATTGTGCTACATTCTCTGCGTGCCTCTCCTTCACGTCACACAGCCGCATGCTATCAACGAGCTACATTCCAAGCCTTTCGACGTAGCATCCTGCTCTCTCTCACTAAAGATGAAACCATCAAGAAACATGTCCAGCTATATTCTAACCTCCTGTCCAGGCTCGCGACCTCGCCGGGACAGATGAGATTGTCTAAGTCGCGCGTGTCCAGCATAGAGCCCCATCACTATGCTGCGCCTACGTCCATCTAGACAAATGCTTTCTCCTTTTCGGCCATGGAAGAATGCCATGGCGTTATACATGACAGTTTAAAACCAACCGAGAGTCATTTGGCTTTGTATAGCCGCTTGGCCAACCGATTGCCTGAGCAGTGGCGGTCTAGGTCTTATTTCACAAGCATTAGCGTTGTCACCGTCGCTCTGTGGCGGCTCAAAGGAGGATGACCAAAATCTGATTGTCTTGTGTCTCGCACAATTCTTTACGAGCTTGAGCCAGACATTCCAAACCTAGACTGTTTCACCTCTTTCTTCTTTAGAATACTACTACGCAACGGACTCAATGCTAGATATTTTGCTTTCCTCCAATATCCTCTGCATCATCGCCTTGAGTCCAATACAATAGCATTTCCTATTCAAGAACTCTCGTTTGTATGAGACACGCAATCGATTCCTCAACTACATGTACCGAGCAGACTAATGCCTTATCGTGCTTGGGGTACAAGACCGAGGCCATTGAGAAGTGAAAAGATATTTATCGAAGTCAGATAGTGCTTTCCAATGGTTCGGCGACAGGTAATGGATACGTGTAAGGCATGCTATGTTCTTGAGGAGGAATCGCTTTAGACATAGCTGCAGATCTCGGGCAGCCAAGGTCGTAAATCGTAAACCTGCAAGCCAAATGTTGATACCTGGAAAGTCTAAATAAAGTATATTTAGAGTACTATTATTGGACGTTGAATGCCTTTTCTGAGTATCCAAATTTCGTGATCTTCTATAAGACAATGGATAAAGCGCCATCCGGTCGACGAGTAAGAGAACACGCAATCCTAGCGTTTTCTGAATATCTAGCTAACCTAGTCCAGATCGTTGTATACGATTCTGTTCGTGAGGCCCTTCGATACAATGGATTCATACCCATAAACGCCGATCACACGAACATGTGTAGATTTGTGACTTCTATAGAGCTGGAGAATCTTTCTATCATCCATGCAATACAGCAAGTCTGTAGGTCAACACTATGGAGTGGGGCCCAATCCTAAGCGTAGAGATCCGCTTCGAGTCACGAATTGATCTGTGCTGAGAAAGTAATACTCTATAAAAAGGTCCCCCTAGCGCAGACATTGACACTTTGCCGTCTTGATAATCCAAGCTTTTGCGTTGATTCTGACCGTTCAATTTTTCCTCTTTCGTTCTGCTAGAGAGCCTAACCTCGCAACTCATGAGTGTGTGATGGAGGGATAGTATGCATGCATGGCACTTTTGGGGTCTTCTAGCAGTGCATTGGGTATCTATCATTCTGCATTAAAACCATGTGTAAGAGCAATTTGCCCTCATATACGAGAGTCTTCGCACGTCCAGCTTATGCTAAGCAAAGGAAAATCGTATCCACCTGTATCATCCACCTCGCTCACAACGCCTCACCAACACCCTGACTCCACCGACTCTGATCATACCCATCGAAGCTATCATGACCCCCCTGCAACGGCACACTTTCATAGCCCCCGTTCCGATTCCCCTGTCCACCATTGGAATGCAGATCCTCAAACCTCAGCCTCCTCGGCTGCCCGTTGATGGAAGTAGCCGGACTCCTCGAGCTCCGTCTCCTGCCGTCGTACTGTGCGCTTTGTCGTGGAGAGTGACTTTGTCGTCGGGCAGCGTTCTGATTGTATTCTGACTCTTCCCATGGAATGGGTGGTGGTGCAACCTGTGTAGCACCACTACTCGTCGAGTCGCTGAAACGGTGCTGATGCGCTTCCCATGGCGCTACGGTCTCGCGATGTGCGGGCTGGTATGGGTCGGGACCGCGTTCGTAGCGCTCCCCACTTGAGTTGGAGTCGGTGGTTGCGCTAAGGCTGCTGTCGTACGAGCTGTCTGCGAACATCGAGGCTCGTTTCTCACGGTTGGGAGATCGTGATGGCACCTCAGGGGGTGTGCTGTACCCGCGGCTGTTACGATGACGAGGCTGGTCGGCATATGGGTTGGCCCCGATAGGGACGCCTTCACCGCGGTGGTTGAGCGAGTGTCGAAGCTCGCGCGATGGGGCGTCGGTTTGCAAGACGTGTACATGCATGTCGTCGTATGGTTGGCCAATCCCCGAGTACGGGGGATTATCAGCGTGGTCCTTGGGTTTAAGGATTGTAGCGCCAGCTGGCGTGCCGAACGCGTCAAGGCCCATTGGGGTCGGTGGTCGGTTGGGGTTGTTGATGTTGCTTGTGGGCAGGCCATTCCCACCGGTGCGAGGGCGCGAGCTGGAACGTGAGCGGTCACGTAGGGGTGCCTTTTCGTCCATCAAGTAGGGAGGGTCGCCTGCAACCATACCATCTGTAAGGCCAGCGCGAGAATTGGGCGCTGTGCGGCGTGGGCTAGGTGGGACGGGGACAAAGGGGTTCTCAGGCTGGCGCATGGCGGGGTGTTGTGAAAGGCTGGGCGCTCTGTCATAGTTGTGGTGTTCGGCGGCCACGGCGGCCATAAGGGGAACAGTGGGTGATTGTTGTTCCATTGGAATTTGACCGCGTTGGGCGGGTGAGTAGTTGGAGTAGTGACGGCCTGGGTTGATGGGGCGTTTCCATGATTCGACTTCTGAGTCTTTGATTGGGGTGACGGTTTGGTTGCGCTTGCTGCGACGACTTCGACGACGGCGTAAGCAGAACCAGCAGCAGAGGCCGATGAGGGCGAGGATGAGGAGGGCGGCGACGATAGCACCGACAATGATGCCGATTGTTGCGCCTTTGCCCAAGCCTGATTTACCGGCGGTGGCCGTGCTGGATGGCGGAATTGCAGCTGCTGCCGAGGTTGGCGTTGGTGTTGCGGATGATGAGCTTGATGATGAAGTAGGTGTCTCTTTGGCTGCGGCCGATTTCACTGCACTTGCAGCGGCGCCGGCAGCACCTATGAAGGCATGGAGAGGGTTCGCTGTCGCTGCAGCTGCTTGTGCTGATACACTTGCAACATTGAAAAGAGCTATCGCAGCTGAGAAGAGGATTTGTCGCTGCATGGTGAAGTTGTGAATGGTGACAATGAAGGTGTAGAAGTGTGGAGGTGGCTCCGTGAGCAATATCGAAGATTGACGGTGTCACCGATTAGACGAGATGAAGATGGTCACCCCTGTAAGAATTGCTGAGCAGTGTATACTGCAATTGCCTTTTCTGATATAGGATTATAGCAGAAACATTGGTGGAATGTGGAAAGGAAGTGGTGGAGGGAAATACTTAGATACCTCAAGAAGCGGAGGTGGGAGGGCGAGCAGCCACAGCCACAGTTATGGCATCATGGCAGATGCAGATCAAGGTCTGGATTGGAAGACGTTGCAAGCGATGCCGAATCCTTAGCTGGTCAGCCACATTGGCTGAATTAAGAGCTTTCTATTGGCCGGTAACTTGAAGTGAAGCAAGGACTGTGGCTTCTGCAAGTCGCTTGAAAGTCGATGAAGTTGTTGGCAGTCAACCTGGTCGATGACGGAAGTGCGCGCTGGGCGCCGATACCGAAGCTTACTTCTGCGACGTCACTGGCTCAGCATTGCCGAAGTAATCTCGACTACAGAAAGGAGAAAATACTTTGAATGGGAAGAGCACAATTCCATTTGACTGTTTGACTAGGGGGCGCGATCACCACGAGTTTCAACGGTGTGCGACAGTGGAATTTAGGGTTGGACACGAGGTGTGGCTGAACATAGCCACTGCTAACCGGCTTCGGACCACGATCGACGTTATGGAGGCCTCGATTAACGATCCAAAATCAACAAACCACGCGGCTCTGGCTTCTGAAAGGTATCAGATTGGAGATAACTCGGTTGTGTTGAAGATGATCGATCTGTTGACGCTCCTAAGGTTTCCCATTCAGAGGACTCGGTCTAGAACTCCGTCTAAGACGCTTTCCTGGCAGCAGCTCCCTCCTCTTCCAACCACTCTCCGAATTCATCCAATCGCTTGCTCTCCTCTCCCTCGTCCTCGTCGATTGCAGCTTTTTTCTCGCTTGACTTCTTGAACTTCTCGCTGCCATCGGCAATATATGCTTCGACTTTCATGCCGGAGAAATGTCGGCCGTTCATCAACTAGTATTACGCATGTCAGAGGCTTGACATGTCGTGTAGACAATATAGAACAAAGTAAAAACCATTCTGGATTGCATACCCCTACACAGGCTTCAGCAGCCTCAGTATTGCTATACCGCACGCTTGCAACTCCATCGGCTTCTTTATCGAAGAGAACTACGTTGGTGACAGGTCCAGTCCTCGAGCATTCGTCTCGGATATCTTCTTTGATGTCGAGTATGGCGGCTGGATCCTCCTATGATGATAATTCGCTTTAGCGTTTGTCTCAAAGGGTTTTTCTAGAGAGAAGATGAACAAACCTCAAGCTCTTTGAGCGTAAACATGTGCTTCAAAATAACAACCTTATCCCACCTCGAACTCGTATCCTGTAAAGCCTGCGGATCATCATCATCCCAATCGGCCAATTTGCTGTGATCCCATCAGCCTCTCCTTTCCCATGTCAACCTCAAAAGCGCCAGACAACTCACTTATTCAACTTCTGCGTCTTTTTGATAATCTTCCTCTTATCCTTCCCCCCCGTCTGCGCCAGCCTATCCTTCTGAACCTTATAACTAAAATCCGCCGCCGCAACCCTCATCTTGGTTCCCTCCCCCAACCTGAACTCCGTATCATCAAGCAACTGCACCGCCAGATCCACACTTTCTGCCCGGAAAAACACAATGAGCGCATCGCCTTTAAAGGCGCCGGCGTTGTCGGTATAGAGTTTTATCCTCGGTTTGCCGCTATCAATTTCTTCGGCTATGACGCCGCAGCGCGAGAAGATGGTTTGGAGTTCGGAAGCGGTGGTGGAAAGGGGAAGGGAGGTTATGTAGACGGCGGTGTTTTTGCGCTCACGGGGCTCGGTGGTGGGTTTGGCTTTCTTTGTTGTAGCTCGGCCACCGGTATCCTGGGGAGATAGAAAAGCGGTTAGCTTATCGAAGGGGCGAGACAATAGGTGGGCCATCGGGTTGGGGATTCGTACCTCTTCCCCATTAACATACTCCTTCTTCTTCCGCTTCTTACTCGGCTGCGCTGGCTCAGACTCATCCACGCCTTGGACTTTGTATGCTTCTCTCTGCTGCTCTAGTAGGTCGTCGTCCAGCTGTAGTCCCAAAGTAACATGGCATAAAATTAGAATCCACCCTCCGAGTTATATGTTGCGTAGGCCATATTGGATTGACCCTCATGTATGGTAGGGGGATGAGGGCATACCACTGGAACCCATCTCTTTAGTCCATCATCGAACTCGAATTCTTGACCTTCTTCGGTCTCCAATATGAATTTTTGGTCAAGCTTGGAGAAGGAGACGCGAGGGTCGGCGTCGAATTCTTCGGGGTTTTGGGGGAAGCTGGAGAGGGCTGGTGCTGGGGAGTGGGATGGGGAGGTGATTTTTGCCATAATGTGGGAGCAATGAAGCTATGGCGTTTGGTCTAGTCTGGTGGAGACTAGCTAGTCTGAGACAACGTGGTCGTTCAGCTTCAGGGAGGTAGGGTTCACTACGCCAAGAAGACAACGCTAGCTTCGCGCTGTGTACTTTGCTACGGTCGTGCGGTAACGTGATATTGTTTACATCAGTCATCAATTACAATCATCAAACCAGCAGCTCATCTACAAAAGCGATTTATCTATCAAGCTTCCATAAGTCCAACTTCGATAGCCAAAGCTAGTATCCTCCAGATTTCTCCCAAAGAACCAAAAGCGCGCGTGTCCACTTCTTCGCCTTGTCTCACCTTCATCAAAGCCCCAAATATCGTGGACCACCTCCGCCAACTCATTCCCTAATATTTTCCTTGCCGTCTCTCTCATATTTTGACATCCTGTCGCAAAGACAATCGCATCCGCTTCCAGCTCCCAATCATCTTCTAGGACAAGGCTGTGCGCTTTGATAGTTTTAAACTTTTGCCCTTGCTTGATCTTGATCTTTCTATCTGCGATGAGCTGTGAGGCGCCTACATCAATGTAGTAACCTCATGAAGAGGCCGGAGCCGTCAGGCCCACTGTCGATGGCAAATCTGGAGGCGGCAAGGCCTTGGAGGAGAGCGCCGACACGCACGCATCATTGTGTTTTTGGCTGCTATTCAAAGGCATTTAGCGATGGGGTTGGGATTGAACATATTAAGAATGGCTGCGTCTTCAACGGGGGACTGGCAAGGGTAGAAAGAGATTAGCGTGCTTCTTGACATTCGGAGCAGAGATAATTACCCCAACTTCGGCGTAGAGACCCTTCATGGTCACGTCGATTAGAGTTTCACTCGTCAGGACAAGAGTACTACTACGTTGCACAATCGTGACATCGTAGCCATGGTAAAAATAATCTCTAGCGATATCGTGGCCGGAGTTGCAATAGCCGATCACGACTGTTATTCCTCCTTAGTATTTATGTGGGGATTAGAGAACTGAGATGAGTCGACTAGACGGTCGCCTTTGAAATCGTTAAGCCCGGAGGTATTGGAGGGCAGATACGGGTCCCCAGAGTGCCCTGTCGCTAGAATAATATGCCGTAGGTATAACGCTCCTATATTCTCGTCAATGAAGCCGATACGATTGGGGAAGATTTAATTACTATTTTCTTTCTTGCCCTCCTTCTCCCGGGTGAGGGTCAACGTCCACTATAGCGTACTTTCAGACTATCTTAACGTTATCGAAGTTGTACTGGTTCACACGTTAAGTTCCAAGACGCCCGCTTACTACTCAAACCAATCCCGGAATTTGTCCTTCGGTATAAATACTTATGTGATTGAGCGTCTGCTTTCTGGAAACTTGTTGGAGAAGGCTACAGGCCAGTTCAGAGGAAAATTCAGCTAAGGCATGTGATCGTACCTGCAACTTCGTTCCAGTTGAGGTGTTTCGAAATCGTGATTTAACCCTACCACCCCAAATCATACAATACAATTTGTTGGTACCTGGTTCGCCAGTTGTCTCCTATGCGAGGATTCTGGTCAATTATGAAAGTCGCTAGTCCAAGTGATTTGAAGCCTAGCAGCCACAGTGAATCCGTCCTGACTGGTAGGTAGCTTGAGAGAAAGGACGTTTAGCTGGTCGTATCTTTCAGCCCTTTGGCCCTACATGGCATACCAAGTAGGGAAACGGTCGGCTCGCGGCCACCCTCATATTTCCGCTGAACAACAAGTCGATCTTTCCAGTTCTGATTTCTATCCTCTGTTTCACCACCTAGTTCCTTCGGTCTTCGATCGGGAACACTTTCCTCATGCCCTTTTAAGTTCTTGGAGGGTCGTGAACAATAAGAAAGCTTTTCACCTACCACCATCATTTATGTCTGACGTTAGTCTGACCAGCCCCTCACCCAGTCCACTGCTAGTTTCAATCTTAAGGAATGCCTGGACTGCCTCTGAATTCCCAAAATTCGCTATTTGCGGCATTTTATGAGCAGCTGATTTATCCAGGCTAACGTCACTAATTAGGTCATATCGAGAAGAGGTTTCGATAAACTGAGCGATCTGCTCAGGTTCTTGGAGCGTGTCAAGTTCCCAAGTCATATAAAGCAAGTCCCGCCAACAAGATTCCTTCCAGAGAAGACATTTTCATCTCGACCGAGAAAATGCCTGAAGGAGAAGACCCATTAAAATGCGATAGCCTCTGGAGAAGGGATGGAGAAGGGAATCGAGGATGCACTGCTACTGGTGGTACCAGCAAAGGCCGCGGTCGGAAGGAGTCGCGAGCCTAGTAAGAAATGATTCGATGGGGAAAAGGGGAATCGGGGTACGTCCGTAGCCATTATTTTGGAATAAATAGCACATTGAGTAATGCTTATGAACTTGGGACGCTCTTGAATTGGTCGGCAATAAAGCTGTTGTCGTTGTGATCATTTGCTGGTTTGATTCAGGCATCACAAAGGCGGTTCTCGGTCACAAGCTACTTCAGCGTTGAGCCAGTCGCCGACTCGTCCAGTTGTCGAGAGTGCAAGGCAACGTCATCGCGGCTTCTTCCATAGTACAACCTCTTTCTATTACCTTGTGCAGAGAATGGGGTAAGAAATTGAGCATAAGGTAAGCCATGAATGAGGGAAGATTACGACGAAACTATGTGTTAGCAGCCTTACGTAGCTCTGGGGCTCAGATCCACCTGGATGTTCGTTACAAGCCCTTTACCACTGCTCCTTTTTCAGCTCACTACAGGCTGTGTTATGCGCTCCTCTTTATTCACTACGATTGGCTTTCGCACATGATTCGGCATTGTCCAAAGGCTGAAAAGGATCAGTCTCCCTCTGAATAGGCAGTAGACACATCTACTGCAAATTGTGCCACTTCGGTCTTCCAGGTCTTCCAATTTACCTGCAAGATGTGCCACTCACTGTTGTTCAGCTCGCTGCAAGCCCTGCCTCCACTTTACAGCTTGACATTTCAGTCTATCTACTGCTCTTCTCCAATCTGAAAACGAGGGGTGAGGCACAAAATACCAAAAAGAGTTCGCTCTGTCGGCATTTGTGTTGCTTTCTCATGAAACATGGCGTTGAAATTCTCAGACGTATTTGCTTGAGTATCTCAAGAACTGGCGCAGTTCAATAGTAACATCATCACCCAGTCCGCCCCTTTATCTCCCTCTTGCAGTGAAAAAATCCAAGATGCTCCCTACACTTCTCTCCAACGGGTCGGAAGCACCCAGATAATATCCAGTGACTAATAACCTGAAGAACTAGACTCTCTTGAAACCCTGCTCGTCGACATTTTTCAGCCTGAAGCAAAGTTCACTCGTCGACCAAATCCCGACTGCTTTAGACCACGAATGAGTAACCCCAGACGATGAAATAGTCGAACAAATGCGAAAAGGTCGCCCATACAAGGAGAAGCTTCTGGAATACGTCGGCATCTGGAGCCAAATACAGCATTACTCGACATTTAGAGCACTGCTCGCAAATTTCCATCCGCTTCCCACCCTTCGCAGTCCATCTGACGCAGTTGACTTCACGTGTTAGAATACTTGCCAGGGTATTCGTAGCTGTCTCCAGTATACGAAATTGGACGCGGCACGACTGGGAAATGGAGACGGATGATGGCAACCTTACCATCTCGAAGCCGGTTCCAGACCCCATGGAGGAATCGCACAAGATAAGACGTCTTCGGATGATTAGCTATCCATCTATCTTGGATAGAGTTGACCGGTCCGGTGAAGAAGGCAGGCGGCCTATCTTCATCTCGAGTTGCACATTCAGTATCAGGTGTCGATCACGCGCTCTTTTGTGTCCGTGCTACCTTGCACAACAGTCTTGTTCTTCCACATCATTGGTATTGCGTTGCACCACAAGCTTTCAGGTATAAAAAATCGAATTTCCCCCTCTTCCTTTCTCTCTTCCTTTAATCATCCATCTACAATCAAGACCACTTCTCATTACAACGTTCCGAACTAAAAATTCCACCCAACAACACACACACACACAACAGACCATTCATCAACCAACCAACCCCCATCATGCCAATGCAAGGCCACGACAGCCGTCGCGAGGCGAGCGAGTACAACAATCTCCTAAATCAATTCATGGAGACAGTCCCTGGAGGAACATTCCAATACAGTGTCCTAACCGTGCTCGACCAAATGAAAGCAGAAGGAGCACCAGCACGAGACATGATCCGATCGCTTGAGAGTGCTCTGGATGCTTGGAGACAATATGGACCGAGCTTGAATCCTACCTATTTCAATTTCCGCTCGTTGGCTGAAGGTTATAGGCGTGGTGAGCGAGATGGTCGTGGTGAGCGAGATGGACGTTCAAGAGACTATGAGGATGAATTTGATTATCTTAGCGATGGTGAGTTTCCATGAGGAAATTATATTAAGATGAGCTTCCTGGCTGTGAATATCGCACTGATTACCTTACAGACCCTCGTGATCGACGTGATGGTGGACGTTCGGGTGCGAGTTCTGGCCGTTATGATGATGGACGCGATGGAGGACGTTCTGGTGGACGCGATGGAGGCCGAGATCCTTACGGGGGGCGAGATCCTTATGGCGGGGCTCGCTCTGGAGGGCGTCACAATAGGCATTAGATACCTTAACGGAGAGATGACATGGAGGGCTATGAGTCGGAGTTGTTTGTGTGCGAGGGAAATAGAAAACAAGCTTGGTCAAAGGCCATTGCTGTGGAACATCTTAGCATCCCAGTTTGAGTAGGTAGCTTTAACTCCCAAAGACATTCTTGATAAAAACGTCATTCAGTCAAGTATTCCAACGAAAGTTGTAAGGAGATGATACTGCTTGCGATTTGATCCATGAAAGATGCAGTATTAGCTATCAGATTTCTCAAAAAGCCTTTCACCTACGACCAACGCTGCTTTTTTATATTTGGGTTGCTCAGTGTTTTTGATATTATGAAGTAAGAAGTATGATACACCGCTGTAGATATCCAAGCACAACCCCGACACCTTATGCTCCATAAGCTCTAAGGCAGTATAGCTCAGGCATCCATATCCATCACCTTTCAGAAGTCCTCCATATACAAACGCCGAGTATAGCTCCTCTGGTCATAATACAGGTTGCGAATAGTGTTGAGACAGTCGTGCTCAGCCAGATACAGCGGTCCAGAACCTCCTCTTTCGGAAAGACAGAGAGAGGGCACTCAACCCCTCTGCATCCTCGAATTCAACGCTGTCTCATCCGTCGTGCTCGAGAACCCCTTCTCATGCGGCCCAATCGGACTCTCCCCCTCCCCACTAAACTTGCTCTCCGTATCATCCATCAACGCATCCCCGTTGATGACATCCCTCGTCAACTCCACATAATCATACGCAAACTCTCCAATCTCGGCATCGTCCATGCCCAGGACTTCGGCTTCTTCGCTAGCGCGCAGGCGGAGGCCGGGGATTAGGTTCATGACAAAGAGGATGATGCAGGAGCCGCCGAAGGAGTAGGCGAAGCCGGAGACGGAGTCGGCGAGTTGGTAGGCGAGTTGGATCCAGTGGCGGTTGAGCCAGCCGCCTTCGATTACTGTGAAGCCGTCGAGATGTGCTATGTAGTCGCTGGTGGGGTGTTAGTGGGTGTGGTTTGAGAGGGAGAGGAGAGGTGCTTACGCTGCGAAGACGCCTGTGAGGAGGTTTCCGACGAGTCCACCAATGGCGTGTACGGCGAAGATGTCGAGGGCATCGTCGATGCCGAGGAGGAACTTGATCTTGGTGCCGTAGTTGCATGCAGAGCCAGCAGCGACACCGTAGACGACTGCAGACCAGGCGGGCACGTATCCTGATCCTGGCGTGATAGCCACCAAGCCAGCAACAACACCAGAGCAGAACCCAACAGCTGACCATTTCTTCTCAAGTCTGTAGTCCAAGAGACACCATGTCACACCTCCCACGGAAGCAGCAAGGTTAGTAACAACAGCAGCCATGACAGCACGCATACTGGCACTCAAAGCAGAACCAGCATTGAAGCCGAACCATCCAACCCACAAGAAAACTGTGCCGATAATGACTTGCGTGACGTTGTGTGGGCGGAAGTTCAACTCGTGTGTGCCGTGACCGCGTCGCTTTCCCAGCATAAGAGAGTATGCGAGAGCTGCTGAGCCAGATGATATATGCACGGGTGTTCCTCCTGCGAAGTCAAGACCTCCCATTGAGGCTACCCAGCCGGCAGGGTTCCAGGTCCAGCATGCGATCGCGTCGTAGATGACTGTAGACCAGATCAACATGAAGATGACGCAGGGAAGCATGCGGCCGCGCTCAGCGACGGCTCCGACGGCGAGGGCAACACTGTATATACTATCAGCTGTTCTCCTTCTTGCTATCGGGGGAATCCTCAACATACGTGATGGCCGCGAACATGCCCTGGTAGACCGCAAACATGAGATCAGGAATTTTAGGGCTTCCAACCGAAGGTGCAGCGAGGGTGTTTCGGAAACCAATGTTCTCAAGATCGCCGATGAACTTGCCGGCTGTATGCGAGAAGGTGAGGGAATAGCCCCAGAAGAACCATTGGAAGGATGTGACACCGGTAGCCATCATGGAGAGCCATATCAACGAAAGAGCCGACTTTCTCCGCGCGAGTCCGGAGTAGAAGAAGCTGTTGTCGCTGTTAGCTAAATGAGGCGCTGAAGGATTGTAGCGTTTCAATGCGTACCCAACACCAGGAATCATGAGCAGCACCAGGGCTGTGGATGTGAGCATCCACGCAATGTCACCGGCCTGTGATGGTATGGTCAGCCATTGCCTCGACAATGCTCGTTTGCTTGGATCATACCTCATAGTGGACATTGAGGTCCTGAGTCAGCGAATTACCGCCCGTGGGTATGGTTTCGTTGTATGGCACGAATATTGTGTGATTGAGAGGATCCAACTTCACCCTATCCAACATGGCTCCCGACATTGCGATAAGAGTCTTTGCTTGACACGTCGGTGTCGTAGTTTGCTTCAGCGGTGTCGTACGAGTGACGACGACAGAATCGAGCTCTACTCGAAATGAAATTCTCGAGTATCAAGTGATGAGGAATGCTTGTTGGAGGAGGGGGGGGAAGCGACAGTTTGTCGTTGGAGCGGGTGGATATCTTGCCCTGTGCACCCCTGTTGCCGATCCGTGTTGAAGCGAAGTACTGCAAGACGGCCAGTAATTCACAATATTAAAATAATTGATTCAAGTATTTGGTCTTCTCTTCTATAAATATAATCTTTCATTCCAAGTGATGATCGATGAGGCATATTCCTGTCTCACGGCTATCTCGTATTTGATAGGGGTGGGCGAAGGAATAAGGTAAGGATTCTCCCTGCTCGCTTCCGGTTAGTGTTTGGCGGGCTGGCCGGCAGGTGTACTTGACTTTGAGACTTTCACTGGCCTTTAATCAGATAGCGTGGGGAGAGTGGAGAGTGTCAAGAGGCTCACTCGATTGGCATGCAAGGCACAATTCTTTCGCAAGATGCCGGGCCCACAAAATACGCACGCAAGATCGCGTGGGAAAAGTTCGTTCTAGCCCATGTGCGTAATGCAAAAGTATCAACGTACTGATCTCTTTACTCTTGATTTACTCGGAATATCATCATGATTTCTTGATGGCAGCGCTGCTGCCATCAGAAATGGTACTATTTCGATGAGAATACAAGAACCCTCTCGTTCAAGTCGATGTCGTCAGCGACTTGCAACTCCGCCCTTGCATATATGCAGCAGGTCACTCGGAGAAATCTGCCTGGCAATTTGGAATTTGTACATCTTGCAAACGCAGTGTAGCAACCAATCCCATATCTCAGTCTACTTCTGCGCTTTCATGTTTGTTCGGCTTTCGCCACCGGAGTCTCCATTATCGCTTAGTACTCAAGTACACCGAGGAGTGGTTGTTACCGCCCTCATCTGCGAATCAGAATATGCAGTCCATGCGTGCCGGAGACACATCCCGCATGGAGCTCGAGCGGGTCGTGACGATGATGGCAGCAATCTGGGGATGAGTTTCCCAGGCATGGTTCACTGCCATACTGCGAATTGAACTAGTACCCTACATCTGCCTCTCAGCATGCAGAGTGGAAGTACTGCAAGGTGGGCCTCGCGTAATCCTTATGCATCGGATCATTGACCCAATGAATGCTGTCGATGACCTCACGGGCCAGCTACTAGGTCCAAGAGTCTAGAATAACGTATTCAGTATTTGCATTTTCGTTGAAAGTGGAGCCTGTCAATACATACCCCATCATCGTCCATCTCCATGTCCTCATACCCGCCATCAACCCTTAAATTAATTCCATGAAGCGCAGTGCCAATAACGGTACCCTTGTTGTACGACTCTTCATCATCTTCGTCGTCATAGTCGTCGTATGGGCTGTAGTCAGAGTCTTCAGGATCAGGCTTCGCAGAGCTATCCACATACTCGCCGTCAAACCTGGGAACCCGCTTGGGCTGGGCTTTGGCACCTTCTCCGGATTTATCTCCTGCTTCCTTAGCCTTTTCGTCTCCAGGTCTGACTCTCAACTCTCCCCAAACCGTCCATGCCAGCCGTCCTTCTCCATGACAGGCTTGACCATGACTTCGAGACCGATCGCTTTGAAGGATGCAAAGACTGTGAGGTCAACTCCTTTGAGAGAGCTAGGCCGGGATAGGCGGCCACCGGAGTGGGAGTGCGCATAGTGATCATTGCAGAAGAAACCTAGTAAGGCTCCTATTCCGCCAGTCAGTGGTTTTCAGCAGAGCATGAGCGCCAAAATGATATGCAATTACCTTTGCTTTAGAAGCCAGGCTGCTCATACATCTCCTTGACCAAACCATAGAGTGCCAATTGCTTCGGATCTGTAACTGGCTGCGCAGGGTTGCCAACGGAGGAGTAGGAGAGATGGTAGGTAAATGCGATCCGGTGACCGCTTGTGACTTCGGTGACTTGATGCTGACAGTCGCCATAGAATGCAGCCTAGTGGATGTTGTTGTCGCCTTCGTTGATCCAGTTGAGTTCGGCGACCTCACCTTTGTACCACACGAGCAATGGGCCACCTATGGCATTCGTCAGCGAGATTGCAAATTAATGCACTGTGGTACGACAGTAACATACCGGTGTGGCTGCAGGGTAGGCAAACAAGGAGCGAGCCAAAATTGTCAGCTCCTCATGAGCGTCAAATTTGCCAGAGGGATCAGAGTAGATCTGTGCAATAATTAGCAGCAGCATCCGTGGAAGCACAGCTCATTTCGACAAATCCACCCACCTTGAGCTTGTAGAGCTCTGCTCTTACACCCTTTGTCCCAATCCCAATTCCCTGGCGACCCGGAATCATACTCGGAAACAAGATCTGCCTGATGGAGTCGATGATCCCCCAATCATGCTGATGGAAGTCAGTCAAGAACTCAGACCTGCTAAGTTTCCCAGCCTTCCTGCAGGTTTCGGCGATGACTTCCTTCCCATTCAGACCAAAAGTAGCTGGCTGGCAGGCCTGCACGAGCATTTTTAAGCCCAGCCAATCATCATACGCGTATTTAGGGAAACAGATCTTACCTCCCGCATAGCGTATTTGAGTTCGTGATGCAATCTGACCAGCGGTGTCAGTTTCCGCGTAAATGCTTATGGCGACAACAACTGAGTTTACTACCAAGCCTCCACAAGCAGAAGTAGCAGCAGCGGCGTGGCCGTGTATGGCTGCTGCGAGACATTGGTGGAGATTGTCGATGGCTACTCGTCGAAGCTGTCTGATTCCAAGACCTTCGACAGCTGCCTGGGCTGGAAAATCCGAGAATGGCTCGGCTGATGGTTCTCCCATCATAGATGTGAATACAAAGGTCTAAGAACAAGAAACTCTGAAGCACTGCTAGACTGTAGAGAAGATAATTATGAGTAAGGGAAGACGACGAATTGGATGTGGGTCGGGAAAATGAGCATCATTGGGCAGTGATGAGGGCATGATAACAGAAGTGAAACGGTCAGCATTCAACAAAAAACGCCAGCACTTGTAACATGTTATCATGCCTCTCGGCATGGTGCATTCTTTGGGCGCGTGTACGGAGGAGATGAATTGCATTAGAGGCAACGAAGGAAGGTATCCATGTAGCAGGTGAATCAGTGGGCGGCCCAGCGCCATCAATCGTAGTTGAGTATCGATACCGAAAATATTTGGACGTGCGGAAGAAATGCCGAAATGATATCAGAACGAGGGTTTAGTGCATCTTGGCACGCTACATCAAAGCTGATACAGCGGCGTTCCCTGAACATTTCGCTTGGTTCTGCCTAGCTCGCGAACTTTCAGCTAAACCTACTCCGTACATATTCTTCAACGCGATTTTGAGTGGAGCATTCGTGACATTGGCTCCTGGTCTCTAATGGTTTGCTCCCTGGTCTATTACGTTGAATACAACCTGTGCACTTGGTTGTGACTACAATTATTCGCCGGGATGTATTTGAAAGCCTAGATTTACCCACTGCGCGCAATTGAGCCCGCGACAACGCTACCACCCTTTGGCTTCTCGGTCGGCGATCTTGTATCTGGAATCAGCCTCATTGGAGAGCTCATCAAGGTTCTAGAAGACTCTGCTGGGTCTTCGGCCCAGTATCGAGAGCTCATCAAGGAACTCTACAGTCTAGAACGAGCATTGCTCGAAGTCAAGGCTCTCGACCTCGATGAAATGCAGCACTCCCAGCAGCTTGCTTTACGGCAAGCTGCAACGCAGTGTCAGCGGACCATCGATGCGTTCCTCCAGAAGATAAGAAAATCTCAGCCAGCTTTGTCGCACTGGAGAGACGGTCTACGCAAAGCTGAATGGGCTCTTTATATAAAAAAATAGGTGAACAGCTTTCGGGCGCAGATCCAAGGGCATGCTACGTCCATCAACCCTACTCTTGATGACGGTGCAACTGTAAATTAACCTTTCTGTGCGCCATCTTTGCTCCAATAAAGCCATCTTATCGCACTCCTTCTTTGCATCCATTACTGTCAGCATAGCCTTGTTGGAATTTTAATACATTCGATATGAGTGCAACCTTAAAATTTGCTTCTACAACCGTTTCGCCACGCAGGAACCTTCGAACAGGCGAGAGGCAAGCTTACTAATTTCCATTAGCCAAATATCCATAATACAGACTGGCAGGCTTGATCAGCAGCAAGATGCAGGCGGTCGTCAAAGCAACCAGCTTTCTATTGCCAATCAAGGCATTAAGACCAGCAATCAACTCGTGATCGAGAATACTGATCTCCCACTAGCGCTGATAAGAGTAGTAACCAATGCTGCAACCCAAGAGCATGCTCAAGATGTTAGGGGCTTGATGCTCAAAGTCATGAAACCAATCTCTAAATTCACGACATGGTCTTAAACATGCATGCAAACCTACCGTTGCAGATCGAGCGTCAGAGTCCCGTCTTTTCCCTCAATGCGTGCGACTATCTATCTCAGGTACACCTAGAATTCATCACATCAGCTGAAGCTTTCATTGCGGTGTTGAAGGTTCGTTTCAAAGACGCTGGTCTACATAAGGTTAAACAGGGACAGTTTCATTTCAAGAATGCCCAAACCATGCGAATAATTGGCCTTTAGAAGCCTTGGCACACTTGTATGCTGCCAGGCCAAGAAAATAGACATGAGTATAGTTTTCTCCAAGACCAATGCTCTCGGTAGTACCTGTCCATGCTGCAAATGTGAAGGTATGAACGCAGCTACTGAGGATGTCGAGTGGTAAGTCTGGCGGATGTCGGAACTGATCTGTGTCTTCCGGCGAAGAAGATCTTCTAGCACTAATTGTGGATTGACTTTTCGACGTCTCACGGAGCTTGCAGAAGGCGACGATCTGCAAGAGCTTGGTCGAAAAACAAGCGATGATCTTGAGTCTTCTGCTACAGTATGAGTACATAGACCGGGCCAAAGAAAGCTTTGCAGCGCTTTCCCTAAGCGCCGGCTCGAGGAATAGGATAGCGACCCGAAAGACAGCATACATCGTTTTCGTCGCGACCATGTCAAACCTAGACATGGGATATACTGGAGTGCAATCGATAGACACCCGTACCTGACTTTTCAAAGTAACGGTCTTGACCTCAGGACCGAGTTTAGAACGACCTGGTCGTCCCCAACAAGAACAGTATAGCTGCGCATGCTAACAAACCATTCAATCACATCTTCACTTGTTTTCAGGTCACCGTTCGCTCTAGCTTCGGCGAGAACGGTGGGTCTGATGGGTAGGTCTCAGCAGCCGAGAGTGACCAGATCAAATTTCACTTACCGCCGGACGCAGTGTGGTTGGTATTGTTGTATGCAATTCCAGGTAAGTTTCCTTCAAGCCGGGTATTGGTCCCAATTCTTGGGGTATCCATTCAGACCGTGGGGAAGCTTTTCGAAATTCAGCACCCACAACCAGTCGCGAATCCGAGGTATGAGAGTATATGTTCTAGTTTGGTTTCCGTCAAGATTTAGTGCTCCATGCTAATACTCATCATTGCCTGGAGTACCCTCCTAGCTGGAACCAAGGTAATACCGTTGGCTGCGGCTCGGATCCCGCCAGCAACCGTAGCTGGTTCACATTGAACGGGGATCTCCTGAGTAAATTAGTCCTTCGTAGAAATTGGCATGTGCTAAATCGGAACGATAATTAGGCACTGCATTCGATGATATTTCCAACGGATCACCATACCGTACTATTGGTATCAGCTGGGCAAGCACATGTGTACATGGCCGTGCTAAATTTGGAAGACATGCGCTCAATTTTAACCATTGAGGTAGCACGGACCAAAACGCTCGCGAAGCGGGCTATACATGGACTTCCGTGAAACTTCCGAATAGTGTTCTGGCTGAAATGACCGGGAATTTATGCAAGGCTTTAGGTCTTCGCCCTGGAGTGATTCTTAAAGCTATAGTCGATGTTTCTATCTCGCTGGATCAAAGCGAAGTATAATAAATGATCCAAAATGTCGGTCCACGGAATTCCGCAGAAGCTATCAAGCCGCAGGCTCGCAGAAGAACTCAACTTGAAGAAGGCCATCATGCCCCGAATGATGGAGTGCAAATCGCTGAAGATAGAAATGATCATGCCAAACGAGTGACGAAAGCGGGGAGATCGAAAGGCGCCTGGATTTTTCCATTCCTGTTTAGATATAAAATTCATCGAAGGTTTCGTTGATAAGCCTTCGGCCTGTCATTATTCCTTTGCGAGCCTCTTGGGGTCGTTTCGATAATGGTACATCTAACACCATCTGTAGCAATGTTACGCAACGTAGGCTATCTCTACCAAAGATGGAGCAAGCATGAGCTAACGATCCATTTCCTAGAGCGTAGAGGGCCAGCTTCCGGCCCTCTGAACAGTCATTGGTATACTTGCCAGCTTTGCGAGCGCGATGCAGGATCATTGGAAAACCCCAAATTGCAGGTTGCTTCGGTTTCTTGATGTTAGTAATCGGCCCGTTCTGACATCAATTCTGAGTTCGCAGAATAAATATAAGATCAAATTTTGTCCCAACGTAGCCTAAAATGGTCTTATTAGTTCGTCCGCAAGCGCGCCCAACGTGCCCTAGGCGCAGATTTGGTGGAGAAAGAAGACTAAACACAGAATGGCAATGAATTATGCCTTGAAGTCAGCTACTGAGCCGTTTGGTATTACCTACTTGTCTACGAGCTCATTCCTATCCTTGTTCATCACCGTCATACAAGACCTGCATTGCTGTTCTCACGGTCTGATTAAACCAAGCACTAACGTAGAATCGACTTTCCCAAGGCACCAGAATCTCAATATTGTCAGCCTTCATGCTTCTGGCAACCTTTCCTCTTTCCGATCCCTCTCACCGTACACACTCTGCCAAGGCAGCCTCCAGGATGACCGACTACGAGGAGTAAGAATTGATCCCTGCAAAACAGAATAGGTCCGTCAGCAATGCGCGTCGTAATGGAGCAAAGGAGACCGTCAAAACTTGGAAATGGAATCGCTGTGAATCGTAACTCACGCAAGTCTTAATATAAAATTTTGATCATTGTCCATCTCTTGCTGCATCTTTTGCTGCCGCCTTCACTTGGTCAAATCCCCTTTGGTATTGGGGCTGGGGTTCGATGGGCATGGGTGGAGGACCCAGTGGCGACTGGACACGGAGGTTAGCTCTATCACCTATCGGCCGGCTATACATGCCACTAGTCTTATTTTTCACCCATTTTGTATGCACCGGTTTATGTAGTTGGTAGAAATTCCACGCTATCAAATCATTGAAGTCTTCATCCCTATCCACTAGTTTTAAATGTCCCTCTCCTCACTCCCCTTTGATCATGCATTGAGCATCGGGTATAACGAAAGCTTCCATCGATAGGCTTTAAAACATATATTCTAATTGGAAAGCTTAGTCTATACTTATGTAAGAGGACAGGATAAGAAGCATCCCCACCTTAAATTTGGAGGAATCCTCATTATCTTCCAGCCCCAGCCTGTTTCGAACGGTTGTCTTCGAATCATTCCAATACACTCGGTTCCTGTTGCCAGCCATATTGTAATGAGGGAAGAATACTTTCTTTTGCGAAGTAAGCTTGGCGTCCCCCACATAAGCGCCAGGACACATGCACAGGAGGAACACTTTCCTGCGCTAGAAAGCCAAAGTGCTTCCCTCACCAGCCTGCGTTGATCAAGAAACCGAGCCAATCAAGGCCATACCTCCCCTGATTCGTTCCCAAATTCCAAGAACCCGTGTCACACACCCGCTTCTCGTCCGTCTCTTTTCGTCCAGCTAAAAGGGGCATTCGGGTTTCCCGGCCCCTCAAGTTGGTCGATACTGCCTCTGTACGTGCTACTCTGTTACCAGTTAATGAAAAAATCGCCTGGACTTCGCAAACAGGACCGTAACCTGTCATCTGACAATCAACGAGAAAGATAACATGTGGAGAACACGCTTGCTAGGCAGAGAAGAACGCAGCGCTGATTTGGAGGCGGAACAGGACCTAAACGTGCTTGATAGGAATTTCATCAATTGCGAAAGGGTCCATCAATAACATCGAGCAGATGACATAGACCCTTGTATATGTTTATATTGAACTGTATATGGGCTATGTTGACTGACCAAGTGGAACGCTCACCCCATACCCGAGCAGAACATCCATAATGACAATAGCGCCGCTGACGAAAAAGTACCTGCCCGTCATGGATCAATTTCACGGATCCGAGGCTCAGCATGACTTGCAGAGAGTAATTGTGCAGTTGAGCGATCTCGACAGTTGAAAACGCAGTTTCTCACTCTTACGGCTACCACTTCGGTGATGGCGAGAGAACAGGAGTCGCCAGGAGTTTTAGCGCAGCAACTGTTTGCCCGATCTAACCCCTAAACCTCTCCAACCCCCTCTTCTTACTAGGCGGCGTAGCAGAAGCACAATTAAATGAGTTTGTCGGAGGCAGAGTAGTCCAGCCACAGGGTTGCTTGGCTCCTGTGGTCTCAACGGCGAATGTGGCGGTGGAGTCACCGCAATTGCACCAGCCTGGGCCATTCGCGATGGCTGCGCAGGTATTTCGGGGATCCGCGGCGTGGAAACAGGTTACGGCTGCGACGGCGGCAGTAGTTGTGGCTGCTGTAGTGCCAGTGCCAGTGGAGGTCGCAGTTCGATCGTAAGGTTTCCCGGACCACCCCGAGAGGAAGTCGATGGCGCCTTGGTAGTGGAATTGAGCGTATGAGGTGAAGTAGGTCTTTACATTCGCATTGTTGTCGCCTATGCTTGCGAGGGTGTCACCGATGTTATCGACGGCGCCACTGTAGAGAGCGTCTTTGTTGTCAGAGAGGTACTTTTGCACAGCGGGTCCGAAGAAGCTGAAGTATGTTGCACCGTCGCCGTTACTTGGGTTTCCGACACCAGTGAGATTCCCGGTGAAGACTTGTTTCTTGAAGGTATTCACTGCGTTGGGAATGCCTTGAAGATTGTCGAGTGTGGTCACGTTTCGAGCAATTTCTGTGCAGAGGCTGGGCTTTGTTTTAGTATGAGCGTGCCTAGAATCCGAAAATTACTCACGGTCCCTGTGTAAAGATTGCATTGGTGACCTTCGTCCATGCGGCTGCGGGTATCGACGTACTGCCTGAATCCCTGATAACAAGTCAGTATGCAAAAACGGACGATGAGCAACACATGTGTACTGAAGGGTGTATCTTACGGTCTCGCTGATTTGCCCATTTCTCCGATGACCTGAAGCTCGAAGATGTGATCGACGTTCCACGGAGCGCCCCCTTGTGTCTGCTTTGGATCGGATGGAGGCGGGACTGGCGAAGTCGTTGCCTCGACGAAACTGGTGAAGGAAGCCGCGGAATCACTAGTTTGGACGTCGATCTGATACCAGGTTGCCGAGGGCTGGTTTGTGTAAAGCGATCGAGCGGAGATAGCTTTTTATTGCGTCAGTGAGGCTTTGCGCGATCTCTTCTTGCGACTTACCTTTTCTCAGTGGCCCTGTCCCGTCAGCCGCTATTTCAGCGTCGGTCTCATCTTCGGCTGCGACATTGGATGGATCATCAGGTTCTTGTCTTTTGTCGAGCTGCACCTTGATTTTGTCTTCCAACGGAGATGCGGTGACTAAGGTACATTGTAGAATCGCATATAGAGGAGCCATCATGGCAACAAAAGTCGACGATAAGAGCATGCTTGTAAATGACGGACAAGCGTTTTGGTGGGAAAAGTAAGAATGAATTCAGTGAACGCTGCAATGAAGACTGATTTATGGGACTACCAACGTCGAGACCACTGAAAAATCCTTAGAATTTATAGGGAAATTCTTACGGCCGATTTCAACAAAATAACATGCTCAGCTCCCGTCAGAGACCTCATTTCCCGTGTGTATGCAAAACGAAGCGAAGGCTGTGCCCAAAGACGGAGATGCCAGAACATAGACACACATGAAACCTGCGGCATTGCGGTCACACGCCACATCCTCGTTTTTATTCAACGAAGCTAGGAAGGTTGGCGTGGAAGACAATGTTCCAGGGTGGAATTGAGATTTCAGAAGACTGCAATTTTCGTGGTCGAGAACTTGGAACGAGATGAAAGAGACGAAGTTTTCTTCCCGAAGTCGAAGTACAGAAAAATCGGAAAAGACACATTGCATTCTTACGTAGAGAATAAGAAGGTACGTGGGATATGCGTGGGATACCTGCGTACAAAAATTCCCAGCTGAATTCCCAGACAAAACGGCAGACGCACTTGGCCACCTTCGCCGAATCGGGCGAATGATGCGAGTCCTACCGCAACAGACTTACCTTCTTAGCCATGTTTCCATTTCATTGGGCCATACAATGGCCATTATTCGTGACAAAGAGACGTCGAATTTCAGCTTGAGGCACAGTACTGTCGGGGACCACAAGACCTCGTGTGGCTCATGGCTCATGGCTGATATCTGAATCAGAATTAAATCATTGCGCGTGAAGGGCATGCGAGCATGCGGTAAAGTAGTCGAAATAGGGTGTAAGATCAATGAAGACTAACAAGGGAGGATCGCGGCGTGGTTGAAAGATGGTGTGAAGGAAGGGAGGACGGCTCGGATGGTCCGCTGAAACCGAGGATTGCCAAGCCGCTTCGCTTCTTAGGGCTTAAGCCCCTAACAACGCCCTTCCACGACCAATCAACAACTTATCATCAACCTCTATCACTGTTTGAGTCTTCCACAGCACATCGCGGAGCCACTCACATCTCGGGCTATGCAAGCTATCAACATGGACGTGGGTGTATCTCTCGGAGTATATTTCAGGGTCTTGCCATGCGTGACGTCTAAAGCAGGCTTGAGCTGAGCACGCCTCGCCCCCAATGTGAGACGCCAACATCTATCTTCTTCGAGATTGAAGTTCCAAGCGAGCTTTGTGGTGTGTCCGTGTGTCATAGTCGTTGCCCCCTTCTCGCTTTGCAATTACGTTGTGCCCCTGCTCGTGCACCTTTGCCAGATACCTCTTTTTGTGCAATATCATGGCTTCACGCAAGCAAAGAGACTGGACCGTCCCAGGCTTCGGCCTCCCATTGAGATGGCCAGAAATGCAGAGTAGAAGATGGCAGCCTATGTTTCAACCAGACGAGAACACGTTGTTGCTTTCCGCGCTAGATGGCTCAGAAAATCCAAGATTTTGTTATACGGTACGCGAGCTTACAATGTTGGCGTTGATCAATGAGCTTACAGACTTGCCGGATTGGGACCGCAAGGTCTTCGACCCGAATTTCACTTTCGATTGGAAAAGCCAGAAGCTTTCGACGGGAAAGGATATTACACGGTCAATGCTCGATTGGTGCGTGGAAGAAGTCAAATATTATGTCCACGACTTTATCCCATCAAGGATCATTCCAGCCTTCGACGGCGGCGTTATTAAGTCCGATGATTGTGTAGATAGACTTCTCAGAGAGGACTTAGAGAGAGCAGCGGCTTCGTTGAGGCGAGCTGTGGTTGAGGGCGCCAGAAACCCAATTAATGCTGTGGTAGACATCGTGGATCCATACCTCTTTCCTTTTGCCTTCGGTACTACGAGAACCCTCCGGGAGGGCCAGATTGCAGTTGAGGACTGCATTGCTGCGACCGGCAACGGCGAACCAGTCAGGAAACCCTTGGACGATGAGCGTATTGAGAAAGAACGAGCAAGATACCCAAATACGCTGGCGTGGTCGAATCGATTCCAATGCCTGCCGTTCGACGTTACTTTTGATGACCGTGGTGCTGGTGGCCCTCGGTACGTCATCATGTCTGAATTGAATATGCAGCAACTAATGTTTCTCCCACAGTATCGCAAGCTACATTAACAATGTCCACCCCAACACCCACTCCAGGTTCTACTTCATAATCGAAAATCTGATCTCCACCCTCCTTCCTCTCTTCGACCGCAGCTTGATAGACCTGAAGGCTTCAGGCTACCAAAATCAACGCTTCCACCTTGCAGAACTAGGCCGCGACCCTATGATCATGCGAGAACCTGGCTCGTTCACGCCACCGGAGCAGCGCGCGTGGAATTCGTGGCTTGACCACGAGGGTCGATACCGGGATGTCATCTTCGTTGATCTGAAGCGGGAGTTCTGGAATATTGGATTGCAGATGGTTTTGCAGATGAGAGAGATTGACCTCACTCCCGAGAAACCGGAGTTTGAAGAAGATGACTGGCACGTAAAAGGGCAGAGGAATGAGCGGATATGTGCAACAGCGCACTACATCTACTCCGCACAAAATCTCTCGTCCTATACACCACCTACGCTCTCCTTCCGCCGGCGCATTAGCCCCGAAGAGGCGGGTCTTGCCAGAGGCTATATCACGGGACATCCATCCGCTGAAGAGATATACGGTGCCAAAGACGGCGATCCTGGTATCCAGCACATGGGCGACGTCAGCCTGAAGGAGGGCAGGAAGGTTGTGTTCCCTAACACATTCCAAACTAAACTCAACCCTTTCAATCTCGCCGATCCTTGGAAACCAGGACATCTCCGAATCCTAACTCTCTACCTCATAGATCCCAATCGACGCATTATGAGCACAGCTATGGTACCTTGTCAGCGACGTGACTGGTGGGCTAACGAAGTGCGAAGGAGATCTCCTAGGTTTTGGCGGTTGCCGACCGAGGTTTGGAGTCACATAGTGGAGCTGGTGGACGGGTGGCCGCTTAGTATGGAGGAGGGCAAGGAGATGAGGAAGAAATTTGTGGAGGAGAGGGAGGAGAGTAGGAGGCAGCATACAGAGAGTATGGAGGCTTATCTGCCGTGGGATTTGGGCTGGGATGAAGATGAGTGAGTTCATCTCTGACTGCAGCAGCCTCAAACGAAACTGACAGGGTAACAGCTGACCGAATTTAGGTGGGTAGAAGTTTGAGATTGACGGCATCAGCTGAAAGCAAATGATCGGCATTTGCACAGAGCTACACGAACCGCCCTTACTTTTTTCACTCTTCGTTTAATACTTTCTTTTCCACTCGGTCTTTTACGTCGCCTTCAATCCTCAAGAAGACCATAGAAACTCAACCCAGTATTTCAGAATTAATGCAAGTGACGTTGCTTGTCTACGATCGCCTGTGACATACTTTTGAGGGATTGGCGTTCACGCCTGGTTATGCAACCAGTCCTCGACCCATCAAGCATCAACGACTGTTAGATTTAGGAGCTGCTTTGAATCTGATAATGCCTTAAGAGCCTGATCAAGATCAACCTAGTATCAGATCCGCACGGCTCGACACCCGTTGTAAAGTAGATAGATAGAAAGGGTTGAGTGGATTTGTTCGAGGAGAATGGAGAGAGCTTCATCATGGATCATTTTGCAAATACCGAGAACTTCAGTAGAGAAGCTACGATTTCTGTAGTAGATGACCGGGCCGCTCATTGGCGGTCCTACATGTGTGCTTTTAGGATCTGGGATGACGAGCTCCCCGAAGATTTGCAGCCGGATTTCAGGTGATACCGTAAGAAAGACAGCCAAGGTGTTGTTTACAGAATGCGGGTGAAATCTTGAGGTGAAGATGCCGAACTGAGAAGGCTGGAAGGGTGTTTTCAGATCTGATCAATCCTTATAAATGTAGATTGGAATGTGTTAGGACCCGAGAAGCATCGTGGGACACTGTTCAGGATTGGAACTGTACAATGCTGGTCCGCTGGAGTCTACGCAGCGACACTTGTGAGAATCCTTCAGGTAGTGTTGAGGCCACCTGAGCATCGCTGTACATTGTTCCTGGCAAGGATCCAATGAAAGAGTTCAGTGTCTGCGAGCGATGTCTAGATGTCCTCTGCGGCCTTGACAAAATTCCAAAACTTGTTATCGATAGTTGTTCGACACATTTTAAGGGTCAAGCGATTCAAATTCTGCAGCTGCTTGGGTACTACAAAGGTACTGGCAGCGAAACTCGGATAGGGTCGTCGAGTAAGGGTAGCACTAGCCAAGCTAGCACCGGTAGAATTTCGGCTATATCCCGCGACTTCAACGCGTCGTTATACTTGCAAGCCGAGTAGTGAATGAGGAAGAAAAGCCGGAAGGAATGGGATGTCCAACGAATATGACCAGCGATATGAAGAGTCATTTCCGTACTCTGGAGAGTCTCGAGATGCTCCATCTCTGCCCCTAGTGGACCCAATCGAGACATTGCCGAAGCACACATCTCGCAAACGCAAGCACTCAGAGCTGGAGAGTCCATGCATAATTGGGCTGTCATTCAGCATACAGGTACACTAGTATTGTGGGAGCCATGGATGGGATTATGAGCTTACAATGTTAATACAGACACACTCATCGCTCCCATCACCGAAAGCCCGAAAGCTGACCCCGCGACTCTTGCTGCCACGAGCATGTCTTCCTTTAGCCTACCTCGACCCGATAGGCGACGCCGAAGATTACGCTGGTTCCAGGCTGTTTGCGGCCCGTATTGAGATTCTGGAGGCTAATAATGAGCATGACCAGCTACCTAGGGTCTTGATCGCAGAGTCAGCTGCTGATGGCAGGCTCCATGCGGTTGAAAAAGTGCAGAGTGGTCTCTTTGCGTTGTGCAGGTTGGCAAGCTGGGTAGATGTGCGTGCAATTGAGCAGCTACAGGCGTCAATTCCCCAGCACGGTTTTCCACAGAAATTACGCTTAGACGACGAGCGCAGCATTTCTAAAAATGAATGGTGGCACTCTGCAGCCATAACGCACGATCTTGATCACAACAAGGACGAAATTGCAACACCAGGACTGGGAAAGTCCCCTAGAGCTCACCTGTGCTTGCAAGGACCCGTCCAGGGAAATACATCAGCAAGTCCAGCAATACCAGAAGCCCAGCGTCCCACGATGCCAGAGCCCATTCAAACAGCTCTAGATGGCTCAGTAACGCATGCAACACAAAAAGCCGAAGATGTATACAACATGATCAGATCGCAATACCAGGAGGCCCTCTATGCGTCGAAGGTACGGCTATCAACCCCTCTAAATCTTATCTGCATTGCTAATTGTTCTATTAGGCATCACTGGCATACTTTGCAAAGGGTCCGTTGTCTCGGGCTCGAGCAGCCTTTGATTTAAATAATGACATTGCCCACAGCCAATCGGAACTCGTTCAATTCCTGCGAAGGAGCATACTGGTCTTGGCGACCATGGATGTCAAGTATCGTGAGACTTTGCCTGATCTAGTCAAGGACTTGCCATTCGGAAATCTGTATGAAGATGAAGGTGAACCAGTGATTGCCGGCTTGAGCAAGAAGATTCGAAAATCCAAGAAGACAAACGTTGGGAAGAACGGTCTATACCCAGGAGAGGAACTCAATATTGCTCGATGGTGGCTGAGCAGGGACACGTCCTCCGTCTCTTGCGATACTGCAGAGACACGAGAACAAGCGACTAGGGCAGGTTTGCTTGAGCAGAGGGCAAAAGAAACGCAAATGCAGATCATCCTAGTCCTCGAAACTCTGGCCATTGAGGCCTCGGCACCGACGCTATCTGTGAAGCAAGGCCCACCACAGGAACCTGCACAAAGTGGAGAAGGATCGCAGAAGAAGACCAAAAGGCCTAAGAAACAGCAGGATCTAGCTACGCTGCTGGATTTACTGGCCGATAGGCTGTGCATTTGGCAATCGATGAGTGTAGATGAAGGCAACAACAGTAATAAAGTGACCAGACCTGCTTCTCAGCTTGGCGCCAAAACCACAGATATTGCAGCCGGCAGTGATCAGTTACGGCAATTCTGTGTCGACGTGGTGTTGCCCTTGTAAGCCCCTCTTTCATATCACGTTTGTAGTCTAATTACTAACAACTGTAGTTACGCTGCTCGCCTGCCAGAGCTGACCGCTCTGCTCTGTCAAAAGCTCGGCGGACCTAGGCAACCCTCGCCCAGACGCCCGCCTTTGGCGAAAGCTTCCACTTCTTCGACATCGCTTAGGCCAGGCGAAGCAATGCAACGCGTGCAGGCTCGGAAGCCACGACGTACCCTGGAGCGTGTCTTGACTGATGAGCGATCTGCATCTCAGAGACCCCCGTCACTCTCAAGATCTGCCACTGAGCCTACTCTACCTAAATTGAAGCGTGAAGTGAGCGATGTTACTCTCTCATCCATCCCGCTCAACAGGGTTGCAATGCACAAGCGCTACAGCCAGCGAGAGGTGGACCTCAACGCCGCTTCTCAGGCTACCGAGGCCAAGCTCAAGAAGAAGGCAAAAGTGGAGCAAGAGCTTCACAGCGCCATTGCCGCACTAAAGAAACCCAATCCTCGGATGGCGGTCAAAGAATTGGTTGAGGACGCTGAAAAGAGAGTGGCCGGACCGCATCCGAAGAGTAAGGCCTGTTCGTGCACTGTGCCATCTGGATTTACTAATGGTACGCAGAGTCCAGAAATCCAGTCTGCAACCCTTTCGTACAAGGCGTGCAAATCATGGCAACGCCAAGCAAAAATCGGCACAAAGATGTCTTTGGTGGCCTTCCGCGTCTCCCTCGATCAAACGCAGCAGCGCCACCGCCAATTCTAGAAGATATCCCACCCTCGAGTATTTCTCGTGTAAATGATTCGGCCAGAAAGCCTCAAGGCTCCTCCTCAGCTCTAGTCAAGGAAAGCTTGAGGAAAGTTTATGATAAGGACTTATCGAATGTTGATCAGACACCAACAAGGGGCCCGTCGAAGTTCTTGGGGCGTCCAAGGACTTCCTCTGGTATTTGGCCGGGTGCTGAGATTGCTTGGCCACTGATATCAGCAGCTGTGCTTCAGCCGTCTGAGTCGAGTGTCTCGCACACAGAGCCACCGTGGTCTTCAACAGCAGATGAGACGCCTACCAAGGATCGCGCAATTGGTCAATCTGATCGACCGGAAGCGCTAGGAAGTGAAGCAACACCAATCAAGCCATCATCTATCGCATCAAGATCTGAGTATTCTCAGAATCCAACGCCTCCACCTCAGGCACAGGAAACAACAATGTCTATTTATGCAACTCTGGGATGGGATGACGAAATTGATGAGCTTTCATGAGTACAAATTTTTGGTCTGCTTTTAGCGAAGGCGTTCCGCATGATTCTCCGTATCGGTGGCATTGAATTGAATTGAAGCAAGAGAGTTCCGCTCGAGATCCGGTGCTCGAACTAGTCGTGGCTGAACCTTCCCACACCTCCACATTGCCTCTCAGTCTCAACTGAACTCTAATGCTACAAATTCCTCTATAAAGATATATTTGCGCTGCTTTTCCTCTGTTCTATATTCTTCTACTCTCTTGTTCATCACCGGACTGCAACATTTTCCACGGATATCTCGCGACATGTTACATAATTGATTCAGATCTGTATCGTGTTATAAGAATCTGCGACTGTCCCCATAGCCTCTTCCTCGCCGATATGCATTCCAGTTTTGTCCTTGGCCTCGCGGTTTTCCTCTCCCTCGGCTCCCCCATCCAAGCTCGCAGATACTATCCTTCCGCGACAGGCGACATATTCAATATGACAAAGTGTTACTGCGAAGCCGCGCAGCCATTTCTTGACCCACCTAGTGGACCTAGTGGGCTTAGCGGCTACGAATGGAAAGTAGAACTTGGAGCGCCCGACCGCTTCGGTCAATATTACCGCTTCAATTACTACAATTTTCACAACGACGAGATTTATACCCTAGACTGGGCCTGTGCCTCGACTGAGGTCGTCTTTGAGTCGAATAATCTTCCCGTCTGCTGGGACGAAAAACGCGAAATGGGAAAGTGCCTCATACAGAAGGTGCTTATTATTTCACAGTCTCCCCCCAATTCGTACCACGGTCTGAATCGTGAGACATGTCTAAGGAGCAGAGTACCCTGTGGACATGTCTCACCACTTATCTCTCACTCTGAAAAAGAAATGCTGACTCCGATCGCATTAAAGGATGGGAATGAGTTCTGCTATACCGTTGAGCCAGACCAATCAGGGTGGACAGCAGATGGCCAGCCCGAGCACTATACCCTCAATAACCAGAGGAGAGGACTGCCAAAATATGCGAATATGTATATCGCGCCAGTGGAGTGTGTGGGTTACTGCAAGGATAAAGTCAATGGGATGAATGTTGCCCAGGATGAGGAAGGGTCATTTAACAAGACCTGGTCTCTTGCGGGACCCCTGAAATTGCCGGAGAAGAAACACCAGATTATCAGCGAGCTAAGGAGTTATTTGCAGGTAGATGATATGTGCGATGGGTGTTCTTAGAGAAAGAGTAAGGTCGTTTTAGGGGAATAGGAAAGGGGCAGAATATAGATACCCCAGATAAATGTTAGTTCGTTCGTAAGGAGTTTATTAAACAAGAATTCAACCTTCACCTGGATAAACCGACGGTCTACGCTTCCAGCCAGCCCCTTCCGGTAAGGGCGGGCTTGGCACCCCCCCGCGATTTTTCGCGCGTATAATAACTACGTATAGTAACTACGTATACGACGAACGACTCTTATTATTTAATAATATCTACGTTAAAAGAGGGTTTAAATAACGAATTAAATATATATTATCTAGAACGCCTAGCCTAGCCTAGTCTAAACTTCTAATAATACGTATAAATAATAGTTTTATATAAAGAAGACCTAGAATATCCCTACGCTTCGGATTGGCGTGGGGTGGGGTGGGGATCGAGGTATGATCCCCACCCCAGCCTGGCGTGGGGATCTATTGGCGTAGGGCTTGGGGTAGGGTGGGGTAGGGTGGGGATCCCTTGGGGATCCCTACTACGCCAAGGCGGATTTCTAATAATCATTCTAATAACGCTGCTGCCCCCATAGATGCGCGCACTCATGACTACTGCTACTGCTGCCCCTATAAATATACGCACTCATGGCTACTGCTGCCCCTATAGATATGCGCACTCATGGCTACTACTGCCCCCATGGATATGCGCACTCATGGCTACTCCTGCCCCCATGGATATGCGCACTCATGGCTACTCCTGCCCCCATGGATATGCGCACTCATGGCTACTACTGCCCCCATGGATATGCGCACTCATGGCTACTGCTGCCCCTATGGATATGCGCACTCATGGCTACTACTGCCCCCATGAATGCGCGCACTCATGGAATAAGCGCTCGGACCTATAATTATTCAGGTTAATATTAGAATTAAGACTATTATCAGCCTAAAGTTAGATATAACCGAAGGTTATATTAAAGACGTAGTTTAATTCGTTTATTTTAAAATTAAGGGGATATTTAAATAATAGTTTAGTTTTAAATTTAAAACTAACCCTTTTTAAATATTTACTAATACGTTTTAATATTAGCGTTTTCCCTTAAACTTATTATTTTATTCTTAAGAATATTTCGATTCAAAATCGGTTGAAAAGTAAAGAGTAAAGAATAATAGTAGATATTAATTATAATAATCATTGTAATAATCGTCTCTCTATAGTATATCGGCAAGTCCGGAAAAATAGTTCTATAAAATCGCTGCTTAATCGGTGTAAAATACGTATTTTACGTATTTCGCAGGCTATTAACAAGCGAAATATAGCGTAGTAGAATATAATTAAATCTACTAACTTATCTCAGCTATATCTAAATTAGATAAATAATAACGTATTACCGTATAGATAGTAGTAGGGATAGTCGAAGTATTAAGAGCGCGCTTCCCTAGATCTGGGCCAGATCTGGGCCTAGATTTGGACGGTATCTCTAACTTCCTTATAGATATTGTAGGTATGCTCGGTAATATATTCGTGGACTTTTTCCGTTATCGTTCCAAAGGTCTTTACTAGTAGCCTTTAATTCCCGGGGCCCCGTATCGATCGTAAATCTAAGAGGAGGTTAAGGAATATATGGTTAGACACCGCGTTAAATAGCGGCAGATATAGTTAAAGTATCAAGAGCGTAGGCCCTTAGTAGCGAGTTTAGGGATTAGGTAGAATCTAGGTTAGGCCTAAAGAATATCTAGGCCAGATCTAGGCCTAGATCTAGGCTAGATATAATACTCGGTTTTTTATTATCGTTCCTAAATATAATAGAGTAGAGGATTAAAATCGTAAGCGATAATAATATATTATAGTAAGTATTATTATATAGAAAAGCGCGTAGAGGGGTAATGGGCTTCTTAGCTCCTACTCGAGCCTAAATATCTAACGGTTTAGAAACGTAAGAACGCTTTACTAAAATAACTAAATATTATATCCGTAATTACTCTAACCGCGCTTTTATTTAACGTATATATTATTTTCTTAAATCGCCTTTATACCTTCCCTAGTATTATTACCAGCCGTAATATCATTAATATTCTAAGTACTATTATTATATTTAGGATTATTACCTCCGTTAGCGCCTTTTATACCCTCCGCGTTCGCCGTATTTATAGTCTTAAATATATCTACCCTAAAATCCGCCTTCGATTTCCGCTTCCCCTCTATATACTCCCTAATTCCGGTATTAGTATATAATATATACTAAAACATTTCCTTTAACTAGGTTATTTAATACGTTCTTTTCGGTATTTACTTATATAACCCGACAGAGTAGAGGGGCTTATAGAATAATTATAGTCGTACGTATAAGATTTAAGCTTACGCTCATCTACCGCGTAAATCTAATTAAGAAATTAAATATATTATTCTCTACTAGCTTACGATTATAATTAGTCTTTCGTATTAACGCGTATATAATTACGACCCTCGCCTTATCGGTCCCGAAGAATATTCGTGTTTTAGGTTTAAACTCCTCTCGGATATACTATAATAAAGAAAAGTTAATATTAAATATTATATTTAGAAAAGAGAACGTTATATTTAATATATTAGAAGAAGCGAGTTTAGGCTTTTTTATACTAGAGATTTTAAAGAAGGGAAGGATTTACCCGTTCTACTACTAGAATTATCTCGGTGAATAAGAATATAATTAATATATTTACCCCTTTATATTTCTTGAAAATAAAGGCGATAGCCTTAAGTTTAGAGGATATCTTCTTAAGTATTATATAGTCCCTACCTAGGATATAATCTTCTTATATCCGATTATTATCTTTATTTATACTAGAGGTCGCGGCCGTATCGTTAGTTTACTTCTTATTAAGAGTTTTAAAGGAGATAACGAGGGTAGGTAAAAATCTATATAGTCGGAGAACCCGTAGTATAGTAAATACTATATTAAAATAAACCAAAATTAAATACTAAGAACGTTAGTATAGGAAAGAGGTATTATAGTCCTAATATTCCTCCGGTAGTCTTACCGCTATTAGAGCCTTTCTAGTATAATAGTTTTCTAATTAATAATAGTAGACCTGAATCGCGGCTAGAGTCCTAGTAGGTAAATAATCGTAAAGTCTTTTTAATAAAACTTCTTAAACGTTATAAGATATATTTAATTTAATTACTTTTTTTATATCGTAGTATCGAGGTATAAAGGAGTACGTTAGCGAGGATATTTATTACCTTAATAAATCTCTCTTATACCCTAGTTTTCTTATATATTAGGTAATAATACTCGCAGACTTTTTTAAATTAATAGGTCCGAAGCGTTAATAGCCGAATTAATAATTATTCTAATAAATATCTTCTATAATAGTCCGAGGGGCTATAATATTCTCTTAATTTTAATTAATAATCGTTCTAAATATAGTTCTAAAATAGAAGTTATATTTAGGACGAGTTTTCCTTATCTTCTAAAAAGAATAATATGGATTTTTACCTAAGTTTCTTACCCTATTATATTCGCCCACGATCACGAAGCCGTATTAGAAATAATAGATTACTTCCTCTATAGTCTCTTTTTTCGCTTATTTTATATAGGGATATTTATATTCTTCGTTAAAGATTTTATTAGAGGCTAACTATATCTGCCGTATAATAACTATATATAGCGATATATTTATTACGCTCGGGGAATTATACTACGTAGGGTTAGTACTTTTTTACTTTTAAATTATATTACTTTAAGGTCCTTCTTATTATATACTATCGTTAAGCTCTTCGGCGCCCTTTTATTTATAATATAACCGTATTTCTATTATTATATTAATAACTACGAGTTATACCTCTAGGTCTTTAAGGTCGATTACCGATTTTAATTTATTAACCTAAATACCGAGATCGGGCGGCGGGATAAGGAATAGTTTAGGCTCGTTAACTAGCGTAATATAGGTAGCCTCTAAACCCGGTGAATATGGATATTCGTAGAACTATCGATTCGTAGGATATTTAGAGCCCGTAGGAGTGTTTTCATAATAATACTAAGGCTTTACTAGCTACTCCTTCTACTCTCGTTAAATCTCTACCCATTTTTAATATAACTAAAAATAGAATACCGCGGAACCCATAACTTTAAAGGTTTATGGGTAAATAGAATTAATCGCGAAATTTAAAAGATATATTAAAAGGCTTTACTTTATTTAAACCTATTTCGTCTCCGATAATAATACTAAATTATCCGAAGTCGCCTTTATAGAATAGTATAACTATAAATATATAGAGCCACTATTAATAATAGATTAACTTTAGTATTCTAGGAATCGCCATTTTATTATTACCGCGAGAATTATTAGAATAGGCGATTTTCGCGAATATAGTAACACGTTCCTATATCTCATCGTAAATATATTTATATAAATAATTATTACTAATTTTTTTAAAGTTAGGAGGAAGGTAATTAATAAATATAATACTATTAAAGAAGATATCGATTAACCGTTATATTATAACTAACTTTACTTTCTCTTCTTTATCCGCGTTATTATCTTTATTATTATTAATAGTTAATTCCGAGGATTCTTTAATTAAGAATTCATTCTTTTAATATAATTACTCGGAGGACTCCTTTAAAGGCTTAAGGTTTTAACGAGGCTTTTCGGCTAGCGATTTCTTTAAAGTCTATTTCGGCGGTAATAGTAATAAATAATCTTTATTATTATTAAGGCCTAAGAGCTTCGCTAGGCGCTTTTATCTTTTCGCTACTAGTAAAAGAATTAGATCCTCGTTAGAGGTACTAGGAGAACGAGTATATTTCGAAGCTATAAAGAAGAGAGGTTAATCTCGAAATAAAGAAAACGAGAATTAATAAATAGATACGAATATACTTTCGATATTAATTTCTATAGTAGCTCGTCTTTTTCGGGCTCCCTCTAGCGCGATAATAGGCTTCTATTTATAATATATTAAATACCTAGAAAAGGCTAGAACGGAGGAGGAAAGAGATAAATTTAAAGTCCTAATAAAAATAAATCTATCTCTTAAATTAAATTAAATATTAGAGGATAGAGGATATAACTAACTAAAATCATCGTTTATAATAACCTCGATTTTCATCGAGTTTATACCTCTATCTAGGAAATACTAAATAGTACTCTATAAATTATTATTTTTTAAGATATTAATATAATACCCCTTTATAATATAATATATAAAGTAATCGAAGCTCGGGTTTATTACTAGGTCGCGAGATACTAGATAATCCTAAAGTAATAAAAATCGTAAATAAATTATATTAAATTCTTTAGGTAATAGATATAAGGAGATTTTAAAAAACCGGGTCTTATATACGAACTTCCCTAGCGTATATTAATTTAATATATAGTCGATCTCGAAGCCTCTAAACGAGCGAAGTAGAAGAGGATTAAAAATAATTCTCGGTTCTTATTTAATACGAAGATTACTCGAATTAGCTACTACTACCGCTTAACTTTAGAAATCCGGAGGCGGTACGCTACTAGATTTACGTTTAATCTTTAACGGTTTATTAGAGCTTCCCTAATAAATAATAGTACCGATATATATTCTTTCGCCGAAATCTATATGGCCTTAAACTTAGATTTAATCGTTAAATTTAATTACTAAATATTAACCCCACCGGACTCTCTTATCTTTAAACGCGATTTTAGGGTTCGGCTAATCCTTAAATATACTATTTATAAAGTAATACTACTCTACGAGCTCTTTGACTTATTAAAATACGGCGATAATAATATAATAATAAGTCGGCGTATATACCCCTTTTATATATATAAAAGTCTAGTTATCTTTAGATAACTTTCCGTTATAGTTAAATAATAGAAAGAGTTACTATAGTACTATAACGGTAATAAATAAATAAATTTAATAATGATTATATAGTTAGAAGGGTATAATAATATATATAATAACTATAATCGCTAATTCTAGTGAAGTATAATAGATTATATAGTAAGTATACCTAGATCTAGGCCTAGATCTAGCCAAGACCTACGAGCTAAAAGCTCGGGCGCTAGTTTTTACGGGTATAGTTCCCGAGATTTCTTCTCCTAATATAAGGCCACGTGGATATTAAATTATCCGAGGTTTACCCAGTATACTTAAGGCTCTACTTTAAGAAATAATATTTATATATTATTTAATAAAAGAGAAATAAAAGAGTATTAAAAGAGATCGATATTAGATAATATAATACCTATATAATAAGGCCTTTAATCCAGTCGAGTTTCAAGAGATTTATATACTTTCGTATTATTAAATCTACGAATATCGTTTTTGATAAGTTAAATTCCGTGAAAATCATATTAAAATAAATATTTCGAATATTAATATTTTATACTATTTATAATTTTACGCTAAAATCCTTAATCCATTTAATTACTATCTTTAACGTCGATTATATATATTTCCCTAGCCCTTTCCACCCGTAGAACGAATATTACTTATATTAGAATTATTAAAATTATATATGAATCTATTATAGTAAAATCTTTCAGTACCGTCTATTTAAGTTAAACGGTTTTATTATAGTATATATCGAGTCTATGGCCCGAATACTATCGCTAGCGTAATTATCTTAATTAAATAAGAATTAGTATTATAGACCTACGGGGCAAGGGACGTTAATATTTATAAAATATAAATTTCAATATTAATTTCTTATTTAGGTAGTCTAGGGTTAAGGTTTATCTAAATCTAGTCTAAATCTAGCCTAGATCTGGCCTAGATCTAGCCTAGATCTAGGTAAACCTTAATAATTTAGCCTAAACGCGTCCGAGTTTAAAATAATAACTTTATTTACAGATTTATAAAACTGTATTCTAGATAGATATTCTTTTCTTAAACTTTCTACTTCTAATACCGGATAACGCGAAGTACGTAATGAAACGATTATAATACGGTTAATATGGCTTCTTCTAAACGAAGAATTACTCGGGCCTATTACGATACCTAAATACGTATAAAGGGCCTTAGTCTAAACGTAGGAAACTAGTAAATATCTTTAGCCCTATTAAGAATTAAACGGGCTTTATATTCGTTTAATACGAAATCTCTTAACTCTAGGAGTTACCCGCGCCTAGCGGTAATAAATTAAATACGGATTAACTAGTAGAATTCTATACTATTTATTATAATATAAATAAACCGCCTCTTAAGTATCTAAAGATTAATAAAGATAATAATAAAAATATCATTACTTAGGAGTTTATACGAGTATATTAATAATCTATCTAGGCCCTCGTCTACTTCGATAGATATACTAGAACCGGCTATAATATCTTCCTCCGCGATTATACCGTTTATCTCCTCTAGAAGCCTTCTATCTATATCTAATTCCCTTTATATAAAATCTTTTACCGACTTTATAGGGCGAGACGCCGGCGCTATTATAATAACGTATATAAAACTAGATCGCACGTAATATTAAAAACGTCGACGAAATACTTTATAGTTAATAATAGTAAAAGATATATACTACCCGTTCGGTAATAAAGTTAGTTAGACTATTACCTATTTATTTTCCGAATATTATATAATTAAAATAAATATTAACGTATACCTTAAATCTATAGAAATTAAGGTAAATTAAAAAGAGGAGGTGATTTTCCGTAATATAAAATAATATCGGTAACTAGTAGAATATAATATTTAGTAGGGTATATATAATAATAACTAGATAATCGATAATCTCCGCGTACCCAGCGAGATTAGCCATTTTAATAATTTATATTTCAAATTATATTACTATAATATTATTAAAGTTATCCGCTTTTTCCTCGGCTATAAACCGTTTAAAGATAATCTAGTATATATACCTATAAAGATTACGAACGATAGTAATAATAGGGTAGTTAATGAAATATATATTAATACCTAATAGTAGGAAATATAGTTATAGATCTTTATTAGAGGTACTATTATCCCTCTTATACTATCGTCCGACGAGATAGTAATAACTTAATATTATAACGACCTTTGTTACGGTTTACTAGTAGATTCCTACTACTTAATATACTAGACTATATATAGCTAGCGTAAGTACTATAAGTACGCAGGCCTAGCATTTAAGAATAGTAACTCTTTTACTATATACTAAATATTATACCACTATATCATAATATAGTAGTAACGGCTTTATTCGATATTAATTAACTATCGAATAATCTACTAGGAGCTCCTCTACTAAGACTTCCGCTATTTACTAACGCCTTCGTTAATAGACGAGACCGGAGTAGAATATACTCTTTCCTATATCTTATACGAGTATAATTATCTTTACGCCGAAGCCTTCTATAGGACGGGAGTTACTATTATAAAAAATATCTATATCTCCTCCTATATACTAGTCCCTAAAGCCTTTAATATAATCCTACTCTTAGTCCTTTAGTATACGAGTACCCCGCTTTTACCTATCGAAGTAAGATTTCCTAATAAAAGCTAAGTGTCTTTATTACTTTACTAGTCTATCTTTTTAATCCTAATAAAACTTTCTTTAATCGATATCCTTTTCGAGGAATCGATATTATCGGTTCCTAATTATTAAGCTAGCTTTTTACTTACTTTATTTAACTAATAAATATATCCTATTTACTTTCTAGATCTCTAACTTCGTTAATACTACTAGCCGAGTATATACCAACGAGGTTCCGGAACTTATAGGTTATATAATCGATTATATTATTAAATACTACCGCCGCCTAGTCTCTAATAGAGCCTTAGCTCCTAGACGAACGAATCGAGTAACTTCGGTAGATTTACCTATATATCCTTATTAATAGTCTACGGACTTATTTACGTTTAAAAGAGTTATTAATATATTCGTAGGCTAAATTTAAAAGCTTCGAGAAGGCCTAAAGGTTAACTAGTAGATTTAATACTACCTTCCACCGTCTATTAGTAATATTCTACCGAGAAACTATACGCTTAAACCGACCCCGTCGGATTCTTCGGGCTTACGTACTCGATAACCCTTATATATATTAGTTATATCTACCGAGGAAGGTATTTTCATCTAGCTAATTAGACTTAATAATATAATATTTAACTTTTAGAATATAATCATAGACTAATTCTAATAATACCTTATAAAAGCTATTTAAGTAGCGGTATAGAGGCTATTATAGTAAATTTAATAAGGTCCTTTAGGTCCGTTAGGTCCTTAAGGTTAACTAGATACCGATAGTAAAGCCGCTCCCGGTAGTAATAGATAAAACTCTAACGACCTCGGTTACTTTAATCTATACCTAGATAAATCTTATAACGAAGGCGACGTTATTATAGTCGGTCGAGATATCTATTATAGAAGCGTTATCCTTTTCGTCGAACACGTACGTAACCTCGCTACCGTTAAGGGTATTATAATTATTCGAATTAATCTTAATACCTCTTTTAGAGGTACGGCCCTAGCTTAATATACCGCCGAGTTATTAAATCTAAAGAGGGTTAATCTACGAGCTAATAAGAATAATATTAAGAAATAATATACCGCCTTTATTAACCGCTTTAAGGAGGCTACGGGAGTAGCCTTAGCCTATTTAATAAATAAAAAGTACTCCTTATACGACGCTCGTACTCGACGAAAGCCTACCGGCTACGTTTAGGCTATTATCCGATATACTAAATCTACTAAGATTAATAATATCGAAAACTAGCTAACGTTTACTTATTAAGGTATAATAGCCGAGCTTTATACCTTTATTAATCCGCCTAGTATTAATACTATAGTATTATTATTTATCTAGACTCTAGAATTAAAAAAGGATACCTAGTTCGAAATAAACGGGAGGTCGTTAATCTTTTAGAGCTAGAGGCCGTAAAGCTAGTACTAGTAATTTTAGTATAATAGTAGAAACCTTCGGTAAAGCCTACTACCTTACGGAAGTAATAATTATTAAAGTTAATAGTATTTCGGTTATTAGCCTTCGAATTCCTATTCTTAACCCTCTTATAGTAGATAGTAGTAGTAGCCCTTTAACCGCTAGTAGTCGTAACCTTTCTTTACTTAAATAGGTTAATTTATTAATAACGTTAATTAATAGTATAGAAACTAGTAAAACCCTCGCTACGTACCCTAATAAGCTACTTTACTACCTCCGCGACAATAACTATAAATTACCGGCGCACTAAATACGTCAGGTTCGACGTCGTCGTCTACTACACCACCTTAGTAGCCTTAAGGTAATTAAGAGTTTCGAAATCATTACTAAAGTAGACTTCCCTAATAGCCAAATAATTACCGTAATAAAGTTATAATATATTAGGCCTCAGCTAAGGACGATAATTTAGAGTATTAATAAACCGACGATATCGATATTTAGAATGAACCTCACTAAAGTGAAATATACTAGTATAAATTATACTATACTAGTGAATACCCTACTAAATAAAACCACGGAGTTAATCCTTACTCCGATAATAATCTATAGTACGATAAATAATTCAGTAGCTTCGTCGGGATCGAAACTTATTACCGTAACTATAAAGCGTCTTTTCTATTAAAGACTAAACTCTATAAATACTTACGGGAAAATTATTTACTAAAGCCTTCTAGTAAAGCTATAGATCCTAATAAAGCTACGAAGCCTTCTATTAATAAACTCGATAGGCTTTTCCCTAGTATAACTATAAAGCCTTCTACTAGTAGGCTTAATAAACCTATAAACCCTAACGTACCCTTCGAAGCTAACGTTATAACTATTAAAATCATAGAATCTAACTACTTAAACCCCTTTATACTTAGCTTAGGCTTCGCGTTCCGAGGTTAAAACTATATTTATATACCCGTTAAATTTACTCCTATTATTAAAGAAAAGGAGGAAAACGAAGGCTATATTAATACCGGATATAAAGTCATATTAGTTAATAAGCCCTAAATCTTATCTAAACTCCCTAACGTTTAAATTAAGAAGATAACTTTACTACTCCGTATTAAGAGTATTAGCTCGGCTACGTACGAGACGGATAAATATATTATTATCCTTATCTACGTCCTAGGCGTTAAGGATAATAGTATTAAAGTATTATATTATATTAGAAGGGAAATTTACCTAATTAATAATCTAAAAATAAAGATACTTATCGATAACGATATTATCGGGCTAGAAAAGATAATTATCGACGTCTATAAAAATACTACGTTTATTAGGAACTATAGAGTTATTATATTTATTATAACTTATTAACGAGGTTAATATATACGCCGCCTAATCCATACTCGTAAGGCTTTTATTATTCTATTATATACTAAAGTTATAATTCTAGTTTATACCCTAGTAGGTTTACTAGACCGGGATTTTATCTTCGAGCCTATCGCTTAGGTTAATCTAATCCTCTACGCCTACCTCGTTAACTTTAAAGTCGGGTACGTCCTTATTAAGAATAAAACCGATATTATTATTTATATCCCGCGAAGGCTTCGCCTAGGTATACTTTATGAAATTAATTATAAGAACGTCTACTTCGCCGATCTATTAGAGTAGCCGGTTTTAATACTAGACTAGGCTTCGTAGAAGCCTTCCGTAAAGTATTAACCTATTAATTAAAGAGGTTATAAAACGCCCTATTTAACGGCGACTTCTATAACTTAAAAATCGACGAGTTAAATTAAAAAAATAGCTACTCTTACTACGGCGGTAGCTTTTAATCTATTAATACTCGTCGATAATATTATTCCTAATATAAATTTCCCCGCCTCCGTAAATATAAACTTTATTAACTCGGTAAACTCTAGCGTAGCCTCTAAAGTTAAGCTCTATAACGGCGTTATAGTCTTCGGTAACCCTAATAAAATAAAGGCCCTATTAGACCTTATCGACGAGTTTCCTATATTATAGATTAATAAAGGATTTATTAAGGTCCTTAAAGAAAAGTAAATAAAGATCCCGTTACGTAATAACTAATAAACTAAACTCCCTAATAATAACTATATTAAAGTTTATCTACTCGGTATTAAAGATAAAGTTATCGTTAATAAAACTTTCGACGAACTATATAAATAGAGTCGTCTAAAGTATACGACCTAGCCTATACTTTTTAACTATCTAGTCTTCGTAGTATAGAAGACTCTACTAGACGGTACGCGTAAAGGTAGAGTAATAGTAGATATACACGGCCTTAATAACCTTATCGTCCCTAACGTCTATCCTATATTACTATAGTCTAATATTATTACTAGACTACTAGGTTATACTCACCTCTTAGTATTTAATATATATTTATTCTTCTATTAATAGCTAGTGTACCCCGCCTTTAGATATATATTTACTATCGTAATATATCGCGGTTAGGAGACGTTTAACGTACCTATTATAAATTATATAAACTTAATAATATATATATAGTGTTAGATCGATAGAATTTTGCGCCCCTTAAAGGCTTTCGCTCAGGCCTATATCGATAATATTATTACTAGCTCGAAATCCTTTCCCGAGTACCTTAACTACCTACGCGCTCTATTCCGTCTTCTAGTTAATTATAATATCGCTATCGTATTTAAAAAAACCTTCCTAGGCTACCCCGATATTAATTTACTAGGACGTAAAATAAACTCGCTCGATATAACTATAACTAAGGATAAGCTGAAAATTATTAATACCCTTAACTACCCTAGTACCCTTAGGGACCTCGAGTACTACCTTAGTCTTATAAGCTACCTCCGTAGCTCGGTTTATTACTATACTTAGCTAGTAGGACTATTATAAAACTTAAAGATAAACTTACTTAAAGAAGCTCCGACTAAGGGTAATCTACATAAGGCCTACTTATCTCGATATTAATTACTACTACCTATAGCCCGAGAGGAAATAAGCTTCCGAAGCCTTTAATAAATATTATCGGTAGCGTCGATTCTAGTTTATTTCGATCTTAATAGGGTATTATAGATTAACCTTAATACTTCTTAAAAGTAGGGCTTTAGTATATAAATCTTCTATATTAAAAGGGATATTTAACTCGAGCCTAGTAAATAACTATTATAAACTACTATCGAGTTAATTATATTTTTATCTAGGGTATTAACTTTTATAGAAAAGAACTACTAGCCTATAAAGCTTAAAATAATAGGATTTATATAAATAATTAAGAAAGTTAGATACCTAGTAGAGTCGTCGAAGTATACCGTCGTTATTTAAACTAATTATTCCGCTATATTTAATATTATGAAATAATTATCGATTATAACGACTACGTCTATAACAAAGATAAACGTTCGATTAATTAAAGTTTCTTAATTCCTCCGCTAGTTCCGCTTAAACGTAAAGTATAAACCCGGTAAAAAATATATTATACTAGATACTCTATTAAGGCTTACTAGCTCGAACCTATTAACTCTATTAAATAATTATTTAGAGCTAGACGTACTCTATAGTTATACGTCCCAAGGCCTCGCTAATAATAGCGAATTATACGCGTATACAGCTACCTTTATAGAGATAAGCGATGATTTTTATTCGCGTCTAATAGAAGGCTACGCGAAAGACCTATACTAGATAAAAATCATTAAATTAATTAATATTAATACTAAGATACGACCTAAATAAATGGATCTAATAGTTTTTATTCTAGCTACACTACCTAAATTCTCTACTATAAAAGTAGAGCCTAACCTTAGCGCGGTCGCTACGCTTTCTTTTATCCGTAGTACCTCTAGTTTACTCTATTACGTTAATAGGTTTACCGGCTTAAAGCGTCTTTATATTCCTCAGCCTCTTATAAAGGAAGTATTAAATATAGTATACGGCGCTAGTTACCTAGGTTTTAATAAATACTTCGAAATTATATCTAAATCCTAGTATATTTATGGGCTTATAAAATAACTCCGTAACTATATTAGGTACTACCCTAATTACCTAGTACTATAAACTCGTCGATATCGTCTATATAACGTTATATAACTAATTAAAAGCCTACCTATCCCGTTCTATACACTTACGCTCGACTAAATCCTAGCTATACTAGTAACTACAGAAGACTTCGACTATACTATAACTATTATATATAAATTCATTAAGCGTATTATATATATCCTAGGTAAATCTACCTAGAATACTAGTAATTAGGTTATCGTACTATTAAACCGCTTTAATATCGGCGACTAGGGTATACCTAAGGTACTATTATTAAATAAAGACCCTAAATTCCTTAGCGACCTATAGAAAACTATATTTAAATACTTTAAAATCGGTTTATTATACTCTACGGCCTACTACCCTTAAACGGATAGGAGTAGTAAACGTACTAACTAAACCACTAAGATAGCGCTACGGTTCTATATATATATACTCTACGACCTAATACTCTGGCCTACGGTACTACCTCGAATCTAAGGTTTACTAAATAATTCACCCTCTATAATAACGTCGAAAACGCCGAACGAGGTCTCTTACGGCTTTACTTTAAACCGACCTCTTAATTTACTAGGTTCAGGTATATTATTACTATAGTAGACCCGTATCCGTATAAAAGTAACCGATATTATTAACTTCGTATAAATAAGCCAGAAATATTACTACGACCGTAGTCATTAGCCTATATACTTTAAGAAGGGCGAAAAGGTCCTACTATACTTTTATAAAAGTTACTCTATCCCTTAAGCTATTATAGCTACGAAAATTCATAAACTTAACTAATAATATATCGGACCTTTTAAAGTCCTAGAGTGTATAAATAAATAAGTCTATTATCTAAAGGTACTAGGCTACTAGAGGGTCTACCCAGTTTTCTTAATAATATAACTAAAACCTTAACCTAGTATACCGGACCCTTTTAATCGTCCTCTACCGGAGTAGCCCGACTCGGTCTACGTCGATAGCGATATTAATAAATATAAGTCCTAAGTTATAAAGCGCCTTCTTAATAAGAGGGTTCGCCGCCGAGGTAAAGGAGTATTAATAAAATACTTAATACGATAGTAAGATTACGGCCTTAAGTTTAATTAATAGTATAATATTAAATACCTTAATAACGCCTAGGACCTTATTAACGAATACAAGGAGGAGATATTAATAATAAGGCCCGATTTAATACCGTCGATTATACCTCGCGGAAGCCTTTAATAGGTACCTATAATACTAGTACCTATAGTATTAACTCCGACTACGTAAATACCTACTACGCTAATATAGCCTTCCGGAAAAGGGTAGTTAGATATATTTACCGTAGTCGTTCCAAGGCGTAATCGGAAATAAATAGCTTTTAGCGTTTAAATCTATCCTTAATATAAACGTTAGCGAGGACGCCATAGCTTTCTTTTATTCATAGTATATTGATACGATTTACTAGTAGATTCCTACTACTTAGTATACTAGACTATATATAGCTAGCGTAAATACTATAAGTACATAGGCCTAGTATTTAAAAATAACAACTCTTTTACTATATACTAAATACTATACTACTATATCACAATATTTCCCTCTAGCTAGTATATATAATTATCGAGAACCTCGATTATACGATATATAAAATCTAGAAACGACCTAGCCTAGTTCTCCTAGGTTTAATCCCTCGTATTAAAAACGGAAAGAAATTCGGTAATTATATATAATTAAATATCTACTATCTCGCGCTAGGGCGTATACTCTAGCGTATATATAACCGTTATTATTTATTCAAATAATATACTAAAGTGACTAAAGTAATTAAAGACCTAGTAATATAAGGGATCGATATTATATACGCGGATAATTAACCCCGAAGATACTATCTAATAATTATATCGCTTATAGCCGATTACTTAAAGTAAATCTTAATAATAAGGGTAAAATAAAATCGTTAGTATCTAATATACTTAGTCCCGCCTAATAAACGAGGGGAGTTAACTAGGACGTAGGAGCCGCGGACCTACGAATATATATATCGAAGGATAAAGGTATAAAGGAGAGATCCCGACCTCGCTAAAGATTTAATAGTTATTTACGACGTTAAAAACTTCGCCTAGCGTTATTATCTAGTTAATATTCATATTATCTTTATTATCGATATATTATACTAGCTTCTAAAAGGAATTATTATAAAATTAATTAATTAGATTCGGGATTTAATTAAAGACTACGTAGTTCCTATAATTATTAAACGGATAATAAAAGGGGTAACTAGGCCGAAGAAATCTTTAAAATAATTAATAATAGAGATTAAATTAAATTACCGTTTTCGTTAGGTATTAAGTTTCGTAGGGTTAAAATTATTTAAGAACTTTAATAAAATAAAGTAATAAAATAGTAATAAATAGAAAGCGATATTATAATAATTAATAACCGTCGTTACCTCTTTATTTATTAAGCGCGTACCGGCTACCCTATATTACGCGCGGGTTATATTTAACTTTATTATATTTACCTAATATACGTCTTATAACGGCGATACTTTATAATATATATAGTACGCGCTCTACTATATTTATAAGTTAAAGGTAGTCTTCTATAAATACCGGCCGAGTAATATTTCGAACCTAGACTTAAAAGACCCTACCGATCGGTATTTTAATATATTAAAACTACACGCGATAACGTATTATACTAAATATATTCGAAGATATAAGAGTACCTAGAACTTCGATATTTACTATAAAGAGACGGCTTATAGGTTTCTCCTTAAAGAACTCTTTTTACGGATAAATAAAACTAATAAATTCGAGACGTAATTACTACGGTATAATATCATATACTATAATATAAGGGCTATATAGGAAATTATAATAATACTTTCCGCTAAACCTACTATTATTCTTAATAGTAAAATAGAATAGTAGAATACCCGGCCGTATCGAGAGAAATTAGATTTAAATAAGTATATACCTATTCCTAATAAGGATACGCCGCTATACTACGGTATATAGGTACTAGATACTAATTATTATCGCCTAATAATTATAATAGCGAGGGCTTTTTACTTTAATACTAAAGATCTTATCGACGTTATAGCGGTATTCGTACGGGAGAGCCGTAAGAAATAGGATAAAAATCCGGGCTCTATTAAAGATTAACGGAGACGGGAGACAGATCCTAATTAAGCGGGAGATATATATATTTCTATATATCGATTATTAATATATTAGGTTCGTAATAGTAAGGAGAGCCGGAACTTAAGGCGGTTTATAAAGAGATTAGTTTATTATACCTCTAACTTTCGTTCTACCGGTAAACCTCGTAATAATTATATTTAAATTAATAACGAAGCGACTCGCCTATAAAATTAAGGCGAGACCGAGTAAAAGGCCCTTTATATAATAATCGGCCGGCTCGAGTTAATTATTAATATTTATAACTATAAGCGACTAAACGATAAGGGTAAATATAGGGTATATACTAGCGCGTTAATTACTCTATATCGACTAAAGAATAACGGGAAAGTCGACGATACGTATAAGATATTCGAAGTAAAGTATATTCTAGCTAGTAGAACGAAAAGACCCCGAGAACTATACGACTATCGCCTCTTCGAAATATACGATATTATCCGGAGTACGTATATAGTACCTACTAAACGGGAAGAATACTATTACGTAAATAATTTTATCGACTAGGATTAATATAATATTATTTATAATCCTAACTTCATAACGAAAAGTACTAGGGTAGTAGATTAATTTATAGAGTAGATATAATAACTATATATCTATAAAAAATCACCGTCCGCGATAATATATTTATTATACCGCCTAATAACACGTATACCCCGGGCTCTTACTTAATAGTAGTATTATAACTATATAGCGGCCAATAATAATAACGAGAGTAACGGGTATAATATAGAGATGGATTATAATTAGGGTATAAACTCTATCGATAATAATTAATAGGAAGAGAATTAGAGATTCTAAACTAAATAGAAGATTTATTAAATAGAAGTTCTCGAGATACTACTCTTATAGAATTAAATAAGAAAAGGAGTAGACTCCTAAATTAACCCTTATTATCTAACGCTCCTTCGGTATATATTTCGCTAATAGAAATAAAAGTATTTAGTTTATAAATAGAGATATTATAACCTATCTTTTATAGGATCTATCTCGGTCTACTCTTTACTAAACTCGTTTTAATAGACGGCCGCCGCTTTTAATCGTATTTATAACGCCTTTATACTTTTATAATTTATAGTATTATATAACCCGAATTCGCTATTCGGATTAGCCCTAGTTTAGATTTAGGCTAGATCTAGCCTAGACCTAATCTAGATCTAGGCTAGGGTTAATCCGACGCGTATTTATTTATTATTATTGTATATATAGTTCTACCCTCTTTCCTATATATTAAAATAAACCTATTCTATATCTCGACTAGTTAGTATACTCTATATTACCGAATAATATCTAAGTCTATATATATACGACCTAGTAGTATACTAAACGGTAAAATTAAACTAAACTATACCTCCTATATATCGTAATACGGTCTTAACTAGTTAAAGAATTTATAATAATAACTCCTTCGATAAAGTTAAAGGCTGATTTTAATAATAAACTATATTAATACTCCTAAAGTAAATCTCGGCTATAAATAATTTACCTATTCCGATATATAAATAATAATATATATTAAGAATACGTTAATTATAAGTCCTTCTAGTATATATTAACTAATATTAACTATTAATAAAGACGAAGAAAGTATATACGGAGGTAAGGAGGTTAATACCGAGGCCGACGATAATAGTATTAAGCTTCCTACCCCGAAGCGACGGAAAACGGACGACGTATCTCGATTAAACGGATCATGTAGGGCCACGCCATATATATATATATATATTTTATATAAGAGTTAGTAATATAATTAACCTTTTTATAATCTTTATCGTTTATCGGCCGTCGTATATCCTCGTCCTCGTCCTACCCTAGCTCTTATATATATAAATTAAGAGATACGAGGTCTTCTAATAACGCGTTATATAAACCTTTAACGAAACGCTATTATAATTACGACGCGTTATACTTAAGAAACGAGTCGTTACTACTATAGGCGGGCGTAGGACGTCGTATTAAATCGGTATTATATACTTAAGGCCACGAGGCCGTTCTCTAGTATATAAAATAAATAATATTAATAACCCTCGTTATAGGATATAGGGACTCGGGATATAACCTATAAATAAACTTTAATAAAAAAAGCGAAATTAGCGCTTTAATCTAGAAGCTCTAGCGGAATACTACTAATAAATATAATAGGGCCCTCGGGCTAAAGGATAAAGTAATAAAGAAGACTCTAAATCCGACGGAGGCCCGAGAGGTATTAATCTACCGCGTTTAAACTAAAGATATACTAATCGAAATTAGTTACTCGATTATATCGGTAATTACCGCGCCCTAATAATAATAAGGGTTCGATAAGTCGTAGCGGTATACTATACTTTTTCTATAGTAGGACGAAGTATTAAAAAGATAATTACTACTAAAATAAAGAATAGAAGATAGATATATAATTATAATAACGATATAAGTCTTAATATTTCCCTATTAAGATTTAATATTAATTATCGATAAGCCTAAATTACTTTATTATTTTTTTAGAGATCTAGTAATAAAAACTATAATCTTATTATTCTTTTAATCGGACCTAGGTTAACTAGGAACTCGTAATAATATTAAATATATATTTAGGCCCTTAACGGGAACTATAATAATTATAGTCTACGTTATAATTCACTATATTATTAAAGAATATAAAATAGGGAAATAAATACGGATTAAATTTAAAGGCGAATATATTAAAAGTAAATTAGACTCGACTCTTTTCTTTATATCTCTTAATATTAATAGGAAATAATATAGAGCCATAGACTTAAATAAAGAAGACGTAGGAGGAATAAATATTTATATAATAAAGTATAATAGTAGAGGCCCTATCGGGTAGGATTAATTAAGAAATAAAAAGAGAAGAGATACCGGTAAATAATATAAACGATTTCGTCCATAAATAAAAAGATAAAATCGATAATTTAGTCGGTTATAAAGGCTTCCGCACTATATCTAATTATCTCCTAATTATTAATAAAACTACTATAAATTCGCCGGCTCCTCGATAATATAATATATAAGAGGACGAGATAAATATTATAGAAAGAGATAGTACGAAAGAAAAAAGTATTAATAAATCTCGGAAAAACGAGTTATCTATCTTTATAAGGGTAAGTATTTCTCTTATTCTAATAAAGCTAAACTAGCGAACGAGGTATTAATAAAAACTCTAACTTATTAGATAATATTTAACGAGGTATAAAAGAAAGTAGAGCCTTTTATAATTTATTATTATTCCTTGAATACTAATATAACTATCTAGGCGGATACTCGAGTGGCTTCGTTTAATAAATCGGTAGAAGACCGGGGTAGTAATATACACAGCGTAGAAAACCTTATAAATCGCGAAATAGTATAGTATTACAATATTATACTTATTATATATATATATTAATATTATATATTAAATAGTAACCACCGGTCTTTATCGCGTAAAAACTTAAAGATATTAAACCTAACGAATAGATTAATTCCTTTAATATTAATAAGGATCCTACCGAGCCTACGCTATATACGTTTAAACTCTCTATTATATACGAAGGCTTCCGAAAGAGGTTAAAACTTAAAAAGAAGGAAGAGAAAACGATATAATAGAAAAAACGGGGTTAAAATTATATAATAAACGATACGCGTATATAAAATATAGTACTCGAGACTACAAGGAAAGAGAGGTACATTATTCTAATATAAACTACCTAGGCTAATAACCCGGACGATGAATAAAAGATAAATTATATATATAATAGACTATTCCTATAACCAAAGATAATAGCGGCCTAGATCTAACCTAGATTTAACTTATATCTAGGCCAGATCTAGGCTAGATCTAGGTATAAATTAACTTACGAGAACAAATAATAACGGTTTCCTAATAAACCGATTTTAGAATATCTATAACTCCCTTATAATACAACGAGTAGATAAAGTAGAATATATATTAATTAATTAATATATATATAAAGATCTAAATACGATAACGATATTAAAGGCGCTAACGGTAATGATTATAATAATAATACTATTATTACCCAAAGTATAAATAGTATATTTAAAGCACTATAAAATAATATTAAAGATTATCCATTTATTATTATTTACCCGTTGAGTATTAATTATACCAGAATTAGTTATATAAGTATATTTTGGGTGCTAAATATACTAAAATTAATTATATAACTATATTTTAATTATATAATATACTTAGAATACGGGATATAAGTAGATACGCATTTCTAGTATTTTATACAATTTCGGTACAAAATACGTAAAAATCGGGGTTTCCGGACTTGCCGATATATAATCTATAATATATCTTATTATTAATCTATAATGGGGGTAGTAGTAGCTATAAGTACGCGTATATCTATGGGGGTAGTAGTAGCTATGAGTGCGCATATCTATAGGGGTAGTAGTAGCCATGAGTACGTATATCTATAAGAGCAGTAGTAGTCATGAGTGCGTATATCCATAGAGGCAGCAGTAGCCATGAGTACGCATATCCATAGAGGTAGTAGTAGCCATAAGTACGTATATCTATAGGGGTAGTAGTAGCCATGAGTACGTATATCTATAAGGGCAGCAGTAGTAGTAGTTATAAATACGCGTATCTATAGGGGTAGTAACGTTATTAGAATAATTATTAGAAATCCGCCTTAGCGTAGTAGGGATCCCTAAGGGATCCCTATTTTACCCTACTCTACCCTAAGCCCTACGCTAATAGATCCTTACGCTAGGCTGGGGTAGGGATTATACCTCGATCTCTACCCTACCCCACGCTAATCCGAAGCGTAGTTATATATATATATATTAAATTAAATATAAAAGTTAGATTATATATAAATATTATAAATAAGAGTTAAATTATAATTATAAATTATAATTATTAATATATAAAGATAAGATTATTAATTAATATTTAATTATATAAAATTATTTTATATAAGATATATATATAGATATTATATATATATATTATATAAGATTATTATATATATTAATTAATACTATATAAAAGAATATTAAAAATAATTTAATTAATTCTTTTATTAACTAGAAATAACTATATTTAGATATTAGAGTATTAAGTATCTCGCTTAATATATTTATTATTAATAAGTATTTTAGTTATAATATTTATTTTAAATAAATATTTAAATAGGTAATATTTAATTCTTTTTATTATCTTCGTTTTTATTATTAATATTAATTTTACCTTCGAGTTTATCGGCGATTAAAGTCGCGGTATTTATATAAGCGCGATAACGGATTATTTTATTAAAGATTTATTCTACGAAAAAATCGAATATTAATAATTAAATTAATATAAAAACTAGGGATTTACCCTTAAAGTAAAATTTAAAAACTTTAAATATATTATACGAATAATTACCGAAACTAGTAATACCGGGACCTAGATCCTCGATAAAAATAAATATCTTCTAGATATCTACGATAAAATCGAGTATACTATTTTTTTATATTTAAAAAATCCGGCCTTAAACACGAAGAATAATTCGAGTATAACCCGTTAAATTTACGAAAAAAACGTAGATTAGATTAAGAATATATATTAATATCGAAGATATTACTTTATATTTATAATTATATAAAAGAAGGTCTTTTTCGTTTAAACTAGTTAGACGTTTATTAAAGCTATTAAATATCGACTAAATCCTCGTTATTTTCGCGGATTTAATAAATAATCGTTAATAAAAATATATCTTATAATTATAAATATAATTATAATACCTCGGTAGTTTTTTTTTAATCTTTTAAAATTAGAGTTAAATCTATATTAATATCGTAGATTAATTATTAAATTTATAAAATTACCGAAATTTATTTTCTTCGGATAAGTTATTATTAATAAGTTTCGAGTTTATACCCTAGCGCGTAATATATATATTTATTAAATAACTTCTACGATAAAAATATAAATTTAAATATAAAATTACGAAAATAATAAGAATTTATTTACGAGTTACCCTAGATTCCCTAGTATATTAACGTAAAGATATAAATTATTAAAGATAAAGTATTATACTTTAAAAATAAATATATATTAAGAGATTTACGAAATAACCGGGAATTTATAGAGTGGTTAAAGAGGGGGGAGTTAGAAGTAGTATATAATTAATAAAAAGAAAATAAGGAAAATAGTAAATTTATAGAACTTTAACTTTAAGGTTTCGGGGCGCGCTAAAATTTATACTATACCGCTTAAGGTTTAGAGCCGCTAAGTTATTATTTATCCTCGCTTAAACCGTCGGTCTACCCCAAGAATCACTTCCCAAAAAGCACATTGCCTATCGAGATTCACGATCAATCGAAGTTTACCGTGACGCGTTTCATACGTGACAAATAGAATTCTGGCGCTAGCGTAGCCCTATTCCAAATATCATACAGGTCCAACAACATAAAAACTTCCTGCTATTGAGCTTTACCTCTACCAGGACCGCAACAACACCCCAGCTACACTATCTCCTCCACCATCAGCCAGCCCTACGATCCCTCCCGTCAATCTCCCGCAAAGACCCCCCAAAACCCCACAATGCCTCCACGAAAGAGCAACATCTCGCAAGCCACCGCAACCGACAACGACGGCGGCACACCAGTGAAAGAACGCGACGGCACAAACATTGAGGTACTACAGCCCCGCTCAATTCTCCCTCCCGTTGGCCCAGGAAGCATGCATATTGCGCCCAATACCCCTTATTCTGTCCCTTCAGCTGGAGTGCGAGCGGCCACCGCCCTTTCAACCCCCGTTACTCCAGGAAGCGTGCGCCCAAGTCCTTTCCGCCCATGGCCTCCCGCTCAAGGAGATGCGTCTCAGAATACGCTCGCCCCGTTACCCGCTCAACGAAGATACACTCTAGGCAATTCACTCGATTATCTGGGGCTTAATGCTGAGCGAATGCGAATTGAGCGCGAAGCTCGTGATGCCATATTAAGAGAGAACCCCCAATATGCTCAGCCAGCTTCCCTCTATTCACCACCTAGCCCCCAGTATATCCTGCGCTCAAACCCCCTGGAGATGGAACACCGCGTACCTATTTGGGGTGCCCAGCCTAAATCCGCGCGGGAAGCAATCGTGAGAATGCAAGCCACGGCTACGCAAGCTACACTTTACCAATTTCCAAACCCCCAAGCTGTTCATTACTCAGCTAGAAACCCCCAGACCGTTCCTTATCCAGCGGCACACCCCCAAGGCATCCCTTACCATGCTCCATACTTCCAAACTTCTCCTTATCAAGCTTCAAACCCCCAAGCTGTTCCTCCCCAGATCCCATACCCACAAGCTCCTCTTCATCAAGCTTCTGTTTACCAAGCTACAAATCCTCAAGCTGTTCACTCCCAGTCCTCAAACCCCCGAGCCGCCCATCCTCCACTCCTACAAGCTATGGATCTAGGTTCTGACTATCATCCCACACAGGATCTCTCCCTCCCGCGTACCATGGTACAGCGCCTCGCGAAAGGCGTCCTACAGCCGAATACATCCATAAGCAAAGACGCGTTACTGGCATTGAGTAAAGGGGCTACGGTATTCATCAACTACCTGGCACAGGCGTACGTGCCCTCTCTCCTACGCCAACTCCAGAGATCTGAGCTAATTGCTTGTACATCTAGAGCAAATGAAGTAAACCTCGCCACAAACCGGAAGAATATTCCCCCAGCCGCAGTCTTCGAAGCCCTCCACGATCTCGAATTCACAGATTTCATACCTCGAGTCGAAGCCGAGCTGAATCGCTACAACGAAGTACAAACAGGAAAGCGCAACGACTACCGGCGCAAAGTCAAAGAGGGAAAGATGGGTTTTGGCGGAAAAGGCGGAGCAGGGAGCGCAAGTGGGGGCGACGGTGAAGGCGACGGAGATGAAGGCGACGAGCGCGCAGCCAAGCGAGTACGGCGCGCAGACGGCGATTCCACCATCAGCCCCGAAGCGCGTAGGGAAAACGGATCAGGAGACCCAAATACGCAATTGAAGTCACAGATGGAAGCGGAGGAAGAAGATGAGGACGAGGATTCGGACCCTCCTGACGACGAGGAACCGGAGGAAGGTGGCGTTGAACTTCGACAGAGGCCTGGAGAGGAGGAGGAAGGGGACGAAGAGGAGGAAGAAGAGGAGGATGATGAGGATGCGTTTCCTGATGAAGGGATGCGGCTGAGTTCGGTGGAGAGGGAAAATTATGCGTTGGATCATCCTGATGATCCTGTTACGCCGGCGAGTAGCGGGGATGAGGAGGGGAGTGAGGAGGAGGAAAGTGATTGAGCTTGATTGGAAAGATGGGGCTTGGTGAATGGAAAAAAAGGCCATATGCGTAGGCGTTTACGACGGCGTTTCTAAAGAGAGACATGCATTGGCTAGAACAAGGAGCGAACAACGGCCGAAGGCCGACATCAGGTGTGTACAAAAGCAAGCGTTAGATGGCACACGTCTACGAACTTGTGGTCATGTAAGATATGTTTTCGCACCGAGAACGTTGCGACTGTTAAACTTGCATCGATATATCAAAGGCTAGGAATGGAACACTACTATCAAACTGAAGCTCGGACGGAAAGCGAAAAGATATCGATTGTGAGACGGCACAAGGCTGCAACCGCCGTAGATGCTGAAACGTGGGTGTTCTTATAGCGAGTGAAATTTCGGTTGCCCTGCCACTGATGCAAGATAAACATCAGGATTGCAGCAGTGAGAAAACATTAGATTGTGCCTCTTGATGCCTGAGCCCCCAATAACGCTCCAACAAGGTCAATCGCTGCGGAGAATAGCCTGTCATCATAGCCTGAAAACAATGAACCCGAACTAGATTATTCCGACGTTTCTCGCGCTCCAGACTTAAGATCATTTGTCCTGGTCAGAACAGATTTTGAGACACCACTGTTTAGCGTTGAAGATTGGGATTCCTCTCCACTTCTCACATTCCTGTCTAACAGCTTTAACAACCCGGGGTATCGACTCCCTTCCCATTTCATTCTTTCATAACCTCCTCCTCCACCCCTCCCTCTCTCCCATCATCTCCCCAAAGTCCCTCAATCTTAAACTCCTCCGCCCACCCCTGCACAATTTCCTTCCCAGCAGCGCTCTTCTCCACGTCCTCCTTCGGCGCCTCAACCCACCCTCTAATCCTCCCATCCCGCCAATCCATCAGCACGCCCATAGCCGCACTTTGCAAATTGGGCACACCGCCCTTGCCCAATCTGCCCCTTTTCCTGGCGACTTGCAGCAGGAAATCGGTTGTAACGTCGCCATCTGCGTCTGTGGGAATTAGTGTGTCAGGAGTGATGGCGTATTGGTCTAGTAGAGGAGCGAGAGTGGCTTCGGAACGTGAGAGGCGGTGTAGGAGGAGAGTTATGGCGAGGATGGGGTCTGTGATTGCGGAGGGGGGAAGCGCGGAGAGGAGAGTCAAGTTTGCTTCATTGAGTTGTTTGGGCGTGAGGTGGGGGACTTTTTCTTCAGCTGCTCCCTGGCTGGAGGAGGAGGGAAAGACGATGCCGGGTGAGTCGAGGAGTTTAAGTCTGTTGTCTAATTTCACTTCCCGTAGTGTGGTAGTGACACCTGCTTCTGCGCCTACAGGGCAGGCAGTGGCGGATGAGCGCGAGGAAAGGCGGGACGTGAGAGCATTGATGACGGAGGATTTGCCGACATTAGGGTAGCCGACTATGCCGACTGTAATGCTGCGTTTTAGTTGTTTAGAGGCTGCGTAGGATTTTAGAGCGCGTAGAAGTGTTTCGCTGGTTCCTCGGACGGTGAGAGCTTTGTGGTCGAATGTGCGGGCATTCGGGGCTGGATTACTGGCTCGAAGGGGGAGAGTGGGGAAGTAGCGGCGAAGGTAGGTGAGCCAGGCTTTCAGTACTGGTGGGGGGACTAAGTCGATTTTGTTGAGGATGAGAATTAGACGCTTCGAGCCTGCACCTGCGGCTGTAATTTCGCGTTCTATTTCTCGTGACCTAGTGCCGTTGGGGTCGCGGGCGTCGAGGACGTAGAGGAGAATGTCGGAGGTTGAGAGGACTGATTTGAAGACTTTGTCGAAGGCGCGGCGGGAGCCTTCAAGGGTTCGAGGACCGGATGTTGGCAGCGAGTTGGTAGTGATAAGTCCGACTCCGCCCCTTGACTCGTCTTCATCCATTCCGTCATCGTCATCTTCATCTGTGACGTCCTCATATTCTGCTGCTCGTGCTCGGGCAGAGGCTATGAGGGCGCTCATTGGATCAGAGAAGTCATTGGGTATGTCTTCGTCCATATCTTCGTCATCAATGAGGTCTGAGAGCTCATCTTCCTCCTCCACATCCTCTGCATCTGGGGCGTCTTGTTCCGCTGATGCAGCAGCCTTTGTTATCTTTGCTTCTTCCATTTTCCTCGCATGTTCTTCCTCCTTCAGCCGCTTCTTCTCCTCGATCTCATGTAGGATTCGGTCCTTGTAGGGAAAGAGATTCGGGATCCCAGGGTCTTTCTTTAGCCGTGATCGCCACTGCGGGTTCTACGATATTTCATGAGCTCAGTCTTCTCCCTAGATAGCACAAGTTCAATAATACACCCTTTGCGAGCTTCCGCTGCTTTCGTTGCTTCGCTGCGCTTGCCTTCTCGATCTTATGTCGTAACCGTACAGGCACACGCTTTGACTTGGGTTCTTTCTTTCCATCAGCGTTAATCCGACTAGTAGAGAAGATTTACTTACTTCCAGGCTTCGTCATGGTTGCTATCCAATGAGTATGTCTGAACGTTGAGTGTTCTGGGGGCTCAAAAACTTTGTGCAATGCCAAGATTTTGCGGGGAATTAATTCTGAGGATTGCCAAGACCAACTTGTTCTGTGCGAGCAGCTCGAAGAAAGCTTTATTAGTACAGATCTGTTTCGTGCAACGTTCTACGCTCTTCAGATCCGTTAAGAGAGCAAAGCCTACAGACAGGAATACTTAAGAAAATTCTCATTCAGACTGCTTCCCTTCAAAGAGAGATTGGCCCATTTATTTTGTAGCGTACATTGGCTCATTGTACCTCTGCAATTGCATACTTGTCAATTAGGACGTATACTTAGAGGTAAGTGTCCACAGCAATAAAACGCCTAAATCTACAGTGTCATGTCCGTCATGCAATAGACCAGAGTGTCTCGGCCAGTCTATGCAAGCGAGCATTTGTACAACAAGCTGAATCAGTCTCCAGCAGGGAATTCTTCCGAAGAACCAAGTTCTGCGATCATGCCTTTAGTGGAGGATGAGCCGGCCTTCAACGGCCAGCCAGAAACGCATACCTTCGCTGGCGCACTGTTCGACATGGATGGCACCATCGTAGACTCGACAGATGCAATCATCAAACACTGGCACAAGTAAGTTTGTCAACTAAGTGTACAACATCGCTTGGTCGCTCATAGCCTGAAGAATTGGCAAAGAGTTAGGGGTAGACCCCAACATTATCCTGCAGACCTCGCATTGACGGAGATCGATAGACACATTTCAGCAGTACGATCCAAGCAAGGCTAATTGGGAATGTCAGTCGGATGCGCCCGATCACCCAATTTCCTGCTTTTATGTATTTCTGAAGCGCCTCAGCTAAGGTTGGTCTAGATGTCAGCCATATTGAAGGTTTGATACCGACAGAATTTGGACAAGACGCCGTCGAGGTGCGTGGAGCTAGGGACTTGCTTGCATCGCTTGAGATGGCCGAATTGCCATGGGCCATGTATGTGTTCCATTGGGCTAGTTCGTCGGCCTCATTCTCATTGATTGCAGTGTCACCAGTGGTACGCGCGCACTTTGCACAGGCTGGCTAGACGTTATGAAATTGGCCCATCCAAGGCATCTAGTCGTTGCGGAAGACGTGAATATAGGTAAACCAGGTAAGGCATGAGTTTCACGAGGGGTCTGTGAGTGAGGCTCTTTTGGCTGATCCTGTTGGAGCCAGATCCTGAATGCTATCTACTCGGGAAGCAACGACTTGGCCTAAGAGCCGATGCAGAGGTTGTTGTGATAGAGGATTCCCCGGCGGGATGCAAGGCTGGGAAAGCTGCAGGATGCAAAGTCATTGGTCTGGCGACGACGCACAGCATCGATCAGTTAAGGGCGACGAAGCCGGACTGGATTGTCAGGGACCTCCGTAGCGTAAAACTTGTCAATGATACCGCGGAAATCAAGGGAAAGGTGAGTATTGAGATTTCCGAGGCATTAACAGCGCTATGATCACCTCTTTGAAACCCGGGATTATGTGCTGCTACTGGCACGATCATGGTCAGGGTTGTGGTGTGCCAACCACCTGGGTCGCGGAAGGTGGGGGTTAGTCGTAGATGAATCATGAAAGCCATACCGTGGAGACGTCTAGATAGCTGAAAGTATGACAAGCAGAGTCTTGGCAAAGAAGTCGTTGGTGCTGTTTGGATCGTCGTTGTTGAGACGGCGCGAAGGAAGCACGAACCTTAAAGTACCTTAGTTGATGAACCTTGCTCACATCAGTCCCAATACGTATTAGCGCAGATCGTCCATTTCCTCGTATTACCTATTTTGGTTCTGGCGACAATTAGATTCAGGCTAGATCCTGGCTGATCCAATTGAAAGGGGTCAAGATCGTCGAGGTGCCGGAAGTTGACGTTACTGACACCAGCAAGTCGTGTTCTCTTCGCCGTGCAAGCATGCAGCTTATGCGACGAATGACGATGAGATCTCAACGGTCTGGCTCGAAAAAGTGCAACGGCCCTTGCGTTGAACTTTGATAGAGCGGTTGCTACTCGCCGTTGATTGACAGGGGGGCGCTGCCTTCAATGAATTTGTGGCGCTTTCTAGCACAGCTGAACCTGCAGTCTAGAAAATCGCCCACTGTGCTCGGCCTTGCATTTACGACTTCTGCTAGCACAGCAAGGGACTGCCCATGAGGAGTGCGGAATGCTGGAAAGTTCGCCAGAAAGTCTCTGTGCCACATCAAAAGGGACTGTCCGTGCCGAGGGTGTGGTCACTGGGGAGCCGGCCAGCCATGCAGGCGCCTCAACCCACTACGTAAGGTACCTTAGATAGCGCTCGTCGGCGCTATGCTTTTTTAGCTTCAGCATGAACTGGGTATTCCAATGAATCCAATCGTCGCCTTGAAGCTTCGAAAGCACAGCAAACAGCTCGTATCCCATGCGCTGCTCCTCCTTGTTGAGAATGCACAATAAGCATCATTACGATGCGTGTTTGGGTGATGTATGCTGGGGAATTGATACTGTCTCAATACGAAAACATACCGAGACATCCTCACGAGTCACATTTGGGAAGGATCTCCATGTGATCAGCAAGGGATGTTATCCAATCCGATGGACTCGAAAAACAGCGTCATGATCTTCGCGCGTGACGACCGAAATATACCCTTCCTGCATTGAAATACCGATATCTAGGTGGCTATCCGTATGGACGAGCCCCACTACCACATGTGCAGGTACCCACCTACTTTTGCAGTCAACGTGCCCAAGAATAACCCTGCATCGTGCTAGTAGCCAGCATTTCTATGCCACGACATTTACTACTATCGTCGCGCGAATGAGCTGGAGAAAGTAAATGCAAGATTCGCGAGAGCTTTACGACACGTTGATGTATAGATTTGCTCCTATAGTTAGTCCTGTAGGCTGAACACACATGAGTTGGGCAGGGCTAGATCATGAGGATCAAAAATAGCATTTGTAATTGTGGGATGGACCGAGATTCAGGCCAGGGGTAGACCTCGTGGCAACTCTGATCTGTGCGAGGTAGCGCGCATGATAGTGACGACAAGTAACAGTGCCTGGGAGGCGAAGGGTGTATGCTGTATGGTGTCTTCATTATTCCGAGCATGCTTCGGCGACTCCATAGACCAGGTAGTTTGAGTTAGTAGTCTTAGTGGGATATAGTGGATACGGTGGAAATTGATGTATGCGCCGTGAAGCTGGGGTACCTGGACACCAACTACCGAGCCCAAAGTCAAAGGTGCAGATGGGCGTTCGTTTCTTATCCGCGCGCTGAATAGCTAGCCAACTATTCAAGCCATCCATCAGGCTGTCCAGCCAAAGGCGCCGGTCACCCTCCTTCTGTGCTGCATGAGGGAGAGGCAAAACTTGATTTGTTGCTACCCGAAGCATCGGGTGCTTTGGGGGCTGTCACCAGCCTAGAAGCTAAAAGCACATCCTCTCACCCTAAGACCTATTCCCAAGAGCCGCCCGCGCCGGTCTTGCGGGAAGGAATTGGACTCGCTGCTAATCATCTTCTTTTTCCTCCAGAATACTCTCCCACCACAAACATTCGTTTTAAGTTTTGTAGCACTTCTTGTTCTTCTTTTCCTCTGTATTCCCGTCAAACTCTCACGGACACCACACTCGCTCACCTCCTTGAGATCATCTGGTAAATACAACAGTCGCTATCACTCCTCACACTCGCCATTGACTCAACTCCCTTTATCAAATCGCGTACTGCGAACTAGTACCCGAACCGCTCGAATCACTCTCCAGATATATCGCCCGACCACCCCATCGCCCCCAACTGTACGACGTACTTTCTCCAAGGACGCATACAGCAGCATAGATCAGTCCCTGCATGTATAGACATCATCTCGGTTCCTGAAACGAACTCCCCCTGCGCCTTGCCTTGACTTGTGAGGCTGGAGAGCCCTTCTGCAGGCTTCCAGCTTGAACCACGCAGTGCTGCATACGGGCTTGACCAATTGATCTCGCGATGGATTTCAGCCACTACGAATCTTCTGCAGCACAGCATACCTTCGCTTCCACCAACTCGGCTTACCAGCATCCAGGATCCTTTCCAACGCACAGCTCCCCAGTCTACCAACCAATTGATGGAGGAGCGTTTGCACCCGGCTACGAGTTGTACGACGAAAGGCAGAGGGATCAGGGCATGGGCATAGCTCACACGGAAGAAAGCGAAATGGCGAGCCGTTCTCGTCTCACCCAGGAGCAACTGGCTCGTCTTGAACGAGAATTCACGCAGAGATACAAACCAAACACGGAGTATAAGAAGGGATTAGCCGAAACCATGGGTGTCGAATATCATAAAATCAACGTGAGTTGTATCATCGCATCTAATCACTGCTCACGTTGACGTTCATTCATAGAATTGGTTTCAAAACCGCCGAGCTAAAGCGAAACACCAAAACCCGCAGGAGCCGAAATTTGATCTGTCAACGGATGAAGAAGCCCCAGAGTATCAAACCATTTTATACTCATCCACACATTACGAAAGCATGCCTGAGGTCCATCCAGCGAGCCATTTTTCCTCTCCAGAGCAGCCACCGTTTGCATCAGGTGACTATGTTGCGAGACTTGAAAGTGAAGCTTTGAACGATATTCACTTCAGCAATCATAACGACGCGATAAGAAACGATGAGAATGTCAACCCGGCTTACAACGGCCATGGAGCTCTGGAAACGAGGTTTTCGAATGCTGTAAGCCCAGACTCAATGTGGCCGACGACTAACAACATTTATGGGTTTCCTGTGTCCAAGGTGCCAACCCCAACAATTGTCGAGCAGGATAATTTTGAGTGGTCCCCAGGTTCTTCGACGGAGCTGCCAAATCAGCCCCAGAGTCTTGACTTCGCCCATACCAACGGTCAACCCTTGTATCTCAATACCCTCGGAAGTCATCTCGTAGGCAACCCTTCGTCGCAGACATTTGCCACAACTTCTTCCGATGGCGGAGACCATACAGCGCTCATCACTCCACCACAGGAGACTTCGCCAATGCCTGGGCTCAATGAAGGAATTTTTGCCCGTCGGGATTCGAACTCGGAGCTAGCAGAAAATTTTGACACAATACATCTCCAGCAGTCAAAGATTGGACTAGGTCTCTACGAGCGTTCAGCTACATCCACACCTAATTGTGTCCCTACCAGTGGCCTTGCGACGCCCAATATCAGTCCTGATACCATTGCTGCCCAGCCACCATTCTCAATAGGTCGTGATCTTGCCTCAAGAAGAAGACGCCCACGTCCAGCCGCCCTACAGCCAGACTCAAATCGAAGCTTTTCCTACACAGGACCTTCAACGGCCTCTCCACATTTGCGGCTGTCATCTCCTGGTACGGGAAGGCTTTCACCAGTGCGTCGCATCAAGTCTACTGGAAACAACCTGAACGTCGCAACAGGCCGGATCACTAAACCAGGACCGATGGTAACCCAAAAATCTCCTCGCAGTTTCGAATCCAGCTTTCAAATAGAGAAGGTATTGCAACCTCAGCCAAATAACCGCCTACCCGCACTCGTTCATCAGACATCTACGGCGGATACCGATGGTCATATCCCTTCATCTACTCAATTTAGCCAACAACCACCAACTTCTTGGCCTGACTATCCGGCACAGTACGGTGCAGTAGGCTCAACATGGGACCAAATCGGAAATGGAAATGGGAACATGACGGCCAACTATGCCGCCGGTCTAAGTTTGCCTCCATCATCACCCGAGCAGTCGAATCATTTTCCACCTACGCCCTTGGAGCACCACCAGAATCAGCAGTACAACTACCAGTGTCCTCCGCAATCTGCTCCCCCGCATCTCACAAGCTTCTTCGATCAACCGCCTCCAACGGCACCCCAGAATTTTGCCCCTGGAGGCTGGCCAGCACCTTCCATCACTTCAGCAGAACCTTTTCGCCATGAGCAGAACATGGCGACTCCATTGCGACAAAGTCATATGCTGCACCATAGCCAGAGCGGACTCTACAACTACTTCCCAGCTCCACAACGCAGCTTTCAGGGCTACTCACCAAGCATCGGAGCTTTTCAACCTTACGCGCCTTTCAATGGCTTATCCACCCCAGTGAAGAAGGAGCTCGACATCAAGATCGAGAAAGGCCCGCCTCCTCCGAAAGAGCTTTTGCAGACTTCGCAGGAGAACAAGGTCTACAGCTTCAACAACAGCACTCCAAACGACTTTGGGCCTTTTGCTAGCACGAAGAAGTAGACTTCGCAGTTGTAACGCCTAGTCCACAGCACAAGGCGCCCAGACCTCTCTCGCCACACCCCTGGCTTGAACGCAGCGTTTGCTGAGCTTGACGACTACCGCCACCCGAGCACAGACTCCAATCATATACGAATACTACGCTCTTTCACTACAAGTCACCGGTACTACTTCGCCCCATTACCGTGACCTGAACGGGTCTATAGACCCTAATGTACCAACACCAATTTGTCCGACGCGCCATCTCACGACTTTCGTTATCTAGCATATAGATTCCTCTTCCCCAACAGCATAAAGGCAACAACAAGCGCTTTGCACTGCGATTTCACGACTGGCTATATTACATAATCATCTAACGTACGAAAGTTGAGCTGGGATACCCCTAAAGGGCGATGGAAAATGGGAGCATTTGCGCGGTAGGATACCGTGGGGAGGCACTTACATCGCTGGTGCGGTGTTTCGATTCTAGTCATGTCTTTGTGCGAACGAGAGATTTGACTTGTACCTACGAGTACGTGTTGCGAAAGTATACAGAGATGCAGACATGTGAGAGTGTATCGGTGCTGACTAGTGACCCAAATAATACCAAATCTATTCAATACTCAGAATCTGAAACCTAGACGGAACCTTCGTGTTCGGGACTATTTCGTATCCTGGCACTGACTGCAGATTGCCGCATAAAGCAGATCGAGAGCAATGCGTAAACCAGATCATAGTGGCTTTTGCTTGGCCAGGCACCCCGATCAGCCACTAGTAGGTAGATTGCCGAAAGTGGCTGAACGACGGCGTGGACGGGAAACAACCAAGATCTTGCATCTGGTGGGTACTTTACACACCCCACATTAGGGAGATCGTTCCTGCATTTATGATGCATCTCACTTGATCAACACTGCTACGGACATGCTCGCTCGCTCGGAGCTCCTCGGTCTCGCTTGCGGCGAATCTTCCGCAATCCGCAATCGCCAGACCTCAAACGCGAGCCACTCTCCTTGCTCACTACGACTCCCAGCATTCAGAACCCTGTCCATAACCCTGTTGATAACGCATGTAGCCAATTGGCGCACCATTAGAAGATGGGTTAGGCGTTGGGCGTTGGGTGGTATTTTTTAAGCCTCAGATCTGTGTTCTGCGCTGATGGGCTGATGAAGAGTGTCCTTGAGACTATTTGCAATCAAGACTTTTTACGAATTCGTATGATGGTGTTGATGGAGGGCTGGGTACTGCATTTGGCTGGGTTTGCGCTACACGTAGCCACCCGCTCCTTGCTTCAGATCTTCTAACTCTTTCGGATTTCTGGACTAATGCATGTGGAGTATATTAGAGCATTGAATCGTGGTACCTGGTTACCCTTGCAGTCTTGTTGTCCAGAAACATGGCAACCTCTCTCAGCCTACCATTCGAGATTCGAGCCCAGATCTACTAACAACTCAGGATTCTCAAACCTTGAGAAGTCACGGTTACTACCCATGGTGGATTTCACCGCCTTGAGGCATTTCACGCCAGCATTCTTGGCGTCAATAAAGCTATCCACGACGAAGCAGTTTCCGTGCTTTGCGGAAAGGCAACTTTTTCCAACCCGTTTTGCTACATCGTCAGGCTCGATTAAGGCTACGCACACACACTCTATCTTTTCTTAAAGAAGCTCTTACGCTTTAGGCTGATTCCAGCTCTGAATCGTTGCAGCTTCATCGTCAGGCGCTTCCAAGGTCCAACGGACTGTTCCCTTGTTTTCTCCATGTTTCTTGACGTCCGCCGCTCACAAGAGGAAGTGGATCAAGACATCCTGACATATGTGAGGGACGAGCCGACGATGATCATTGGCCGTGACATATATAAGTGGACAGAGGAGAAGCTTCCATATCTTTACAAGCCTCCTTTTGATGGAAGATACTGAGGCTGGTGGTATTCAAAGCATCATCGATTACAGATCGCGACTCCAAAAATTTGTAGGAGTAAAGCGTCATTTAATAGTTGCGCCCTCAAAAAAAATCCAGGCAGGCTTAAAAACCACATCTCTCGGATATACGAATACACAGGTTGTCATCCACGACCAATTTACAGGGGGGAGGTGGGTGATTCTATCTACCTCTACTACAACTGCGCTTCAGGAAGTTCTCAGTCACTGTCATATGTTCAAGAGCTCTGCTTGATAATCCTTCTATTCCTTGCCAAAAAAAAGACAGGCGACGATTGAATAAGAGTCTTGGAATTCACCGAGACGATCATCTGTTGTTAACCGATTTTCGCGTTTCCAAAAGTCGCGCCAAGCCTTTGCTGGGCCAACCTGATTTGTTGACCTGTTAATCCCAGGATAAGTCCGTTCGTCAATTTTAGTCCAGAACCAACATTCCACAAAACGAAAAATCTTTTCGATCCCCGCGTCCATTTTTCTACAGAGGTATCAATACACTGCTACATTCGTTTTCGCATTATTATCTCTTAAAACCAAGTGTATTGATGCTCTCATAATCTTCACGACCATCTCTAGCTACTAAGCGCCGACGTTCACCACGACAATGAGTCTGCTGCACAGACACAAAGGCAATCATGACCAGCTTGATCTCACAGAGATAGCTTCTGGCCAGACTGGTGGGCCTCCAGCCCCATCAAGAGCCCCAAGAAGACGATCCTCAGGCCTCAAATTCTTTGCTTCAGCGGTAATACCGAAGGCCGAACCAGGGCAAGCATCACACAAGGCATGGGAGGCAAATTATCTCAAAGACCTGCGTGCCAATCGGCCTGCGCGTCCTGGAGGCTCACGACCATTGCCCGACCGAGCCAGTACCTCCACGCCGGAACTCTACAGTAGAGCAGCGTCCGCATTGTCGTTCAGACCTTCAGGCTCTACAAGGCAACCTGAGCCATATGATAGATCTGTGTCGGCACTGTCTCATAAACGAGCCCAGTCGGAAATGCCTACACTCAACACGCACCCTGAATTAAACAACGCCAACGGCCAATCTCCAATCCCACAGCCTGCTGCTGGTGTGGCTTCGAGGGACTTCTCTACTTCCACGACCTCAACAAAGCGTTCTTCGATTATGCCGAGTGGGACATACAGAGAGAGCGGGATGCGATGGATGGAAAAGCAGGAGGCTCGGGCTTTGAGAGAAGCGCTGGAGGATATGGATATGCGGGGCGACGCCAAGATTCACGCCGCTGCGCAAGATGAGGCTTCGGAACTTGTCTTGAAGCACAGACACAGTGGCATGCCATCAAAGAGCCCATACCAGCCATGCAACTATAAAGCGCACCTTGAAAAAGGAGCACATGCACGAAGCCAAAGCGTTGGCTGGTATGCAGGCCAGGGTGCTACAACCAACGGCCATATGCCGGGCCAGCGATCGACTTCAGACGGTTCGAATTCAAGCAAACATGACAGCAACAAGTCGCCAGTTAGTCAAGCTACAAGCAACACTTCAATGGATCCCTCCAAGAGCAATAATGGGACGCAAGCTGCGGGCGAGCAAGGACATGCGCTCTGGGATTCGCCCCATAAGAAAGCATATATGAGCTTGACCTTCGCTGAGTCTCCTACAAAGAAGTCGACTCGACGTCGATCGAGTGGTGCTCGAGCAAGGCATGTCAGTGGGGGGGTTTTCAGGAATCCTGATGACAAGATCTATGAAGAGCCAGACAGTGCTGAGAAGCAGGCTGGGCATGTCAGATCTGATGTGAGTAGGATACCAGCACCACTTGGAGCGAAAACTCGCAATACCGCTCCAGACTCGTCGACTTCAAGGCAACCAGCATGGCATTCAAGGCTTGGGTCTGGCGAGGAGAAGCAACGTGTTTATCGGTCCGAGATCCACAGGAACCCACCTTCGCAGTCTCGTGATCCTTCTTACAAGAAGAGTGGGCTGTCGCCTACGCCACCGACTACAGCCATTGCCAACGAGGGTGAGGTCGATGAGGACGGGCCAGCCACGAGGGATGGAAGAGAGATTCGCAGTGACGACATCAGAGCGGCTACGAGTAAAAGGATGAGGGACCGAAGCCCTAAACTACCTTCTCCCACTGTCGTCAGTGATCGTCTGGGAAGGCCTATTGTCAGCTTTGATCAGGATTGGAAGCCCAAGGATGCCGACAAGCAGGAAGACTCATCATCGGGTCGTCCGTCAGGAGTTCCTGGGAGGCTGCGCTTCAAGCCTCACATGCCAGAGTCAACCGCCTCAGCCCCTATCGTACCTACTATAAAAATGCCGAATCCCCCTTCAATTCCAGTCAACGATACTCCGGCAGATGATACACCTACCATTCCTTTCATCTCCGTCTCTGAAGCCCCAATACCAACTATCTCACTGCCTGATGATATACCTCCCGCACGCGCTCTGCCTACTCGATCCAATAGATCTCGTCCTTCACCAGCCAAACGCCCACTTCCTCATCACTCATCAACCACCCCAGTGCACTCATCTAAACTCCACTGGACCCCATCATCTCGCCGTGCGACAGCCCAATGCGCCGCCTGCGCTCTCCCAATCGAAGGCCGCATTGTAAGCGCCTCTTCCCAACGTTTCCACCCCCACTGCTTCACCTGCCATCACTGCGCCACAGCCCTCGAATGCGTAGCCTTCTATCCTGAGCCCGACACTTCCCGCACCGTCCGCGTCGCACGCATCGAAGCCCGCGCTGCGTCCAGCTACACCTACATCACCGAAGAAAAACCCGGCGAAACCGCCCTCGACGACGGTGACGCCTCCCTCCGCTTCTATTGTCATCTGGACTACCACGAACTCTTCTCTCCGCGCTGTAGAAGCTGCAAGACACCCATTGAGACTGAAGTCGTGCTCGCTTGTGGTGGTAGTTGGCATGTGGGCCATTTCTTCTGTGCGGAGTGCGGCGATCCGTTTGATGCGAAGACGCCGTTCGTCGAGAAGGATGGGTATGCATGGTGTGTCGGGTGCCATGCGGGAAGGTTTAGTGGAAAGTGTAGAGGGTGTAGAAGGCCAGTTGTGGAGGGCGGTATTAGGGCGCTTGGGGGAGAGTGGCATGAGGGATGTTTTTGTTGTGTGGTGAGTCCGAGGCTGCCCTGTTCGGGCGAAAGTAATGGCTAACGTGTGCGTAGGAGTGTAGTGGCCAATTTGAGGACGGAAGGTTCTTCACCAGAGGCGTCGACGAGAAGCCGGTCTGCGTTGGATGTGAGGAGAGGAGGTTAAAGGCTTGACGGCTGGTTGAAAACGGAAAGGTAGCATAGATGGGGTCTGCATGTATGGTTGCATTGGAAAGTCATGACAAGACTCCTCTTTATGCATTTGAAATTGAAGATCCTAGCATTTGGAAACAGTCACGACGCGACGTCTTGCAGTTTGAGTGAAATGATCGAATGCATGAGGTAGCGTATTGATTGGGCTAAGTTTTGGAATTTCAACCTTCACATTCACCCAAGTGTCAAGAAGCGCGCTTCAGCAGGAATAACAGACGCTCGTTACATTCACTACCGATCCCAGTTCATTCGCTTACTTCACTCATAACTGTAAAATGCGACGTCATACCCTTGAGATCTCGGCCTTTTTCGATGTCAATCTCTTCCATCACTGGCATTTTTCTTACCCATTAAAACCAACACCATACGCCTCGCGCAACCCATCCGCCCCCTTCTTCGCTCTTTCAACTCTACTAAAGCAACATTCAATACTCAACTACCATCACAATGACAGGCATCAAAACATCCGTCCACCAGAAGCGTACGTTGAACAGCCTCGGCGAGCTCCTCCATTCGTCCAAATATTCGGACCTCACTATCCGCTGCGGCTCCGAAGACTGGCGAGTCCATCGAAACATCGTTTGTCAACGATCTGATTTCTTTGCTAAGGCTTGCGATGGAGATTTCAAGGTAAGCTTACACTCACAATGTCCAGTGCCATAATTGCTAATGTAGAGGCCGTAGGAAGCAAAGACCTCTACGATCATCTTGGAGGACGATGATCCAGCGACTGTTCGTCGAATGTTGACCTACCTCTACACGGTCGATTACGATGACAAGTCTGACGACAATGGACTCGCAAGCGCAGGCGCTGAGCCTGCTACGTCACAATTCGAGCGAGTGAAGGCCGATGGTTCGCTCATCGATCAAATGATAGCGGACGTTCTTGTCTATGCCATTGCGGATAAGTACAACATCCCCGAACTAAAAGAGCTGTCGATGTCCAAGTTCGAGGCTCTCTTGGACGACGAATCAGTACCAAATAAATTTGCTGCTGTCGTCGATGCAGTGTACACTACTACCCCAGATACGGATTCAGGACTGCGTGACATGATTATCGACTATTGTGCCGAAAACATTGACACATTCGCAGAGAGCGAGGAGTACTTCCGCATATTCCAGGACCGCGGTGACTTCGGAAGGAGTGTCTTGGGTGCCGTCCTTTGCACCCACAAGGGCAAGATTGATGAAGAGACAAGGTCTCTAAAGACCGACCTGCAAGGCCTCTCATGGAGCGCTGGAAAATACATGACCCGGGTCCCCAACGCTATGATAGAAGACTTTAAATTCCGTCTCGACGCAATGAATGATTAAACTGAATTGACTCGGAAAGTGGGTAGGGCGAGTTGGCTGCGAGAGCATACAGCCTCGATGAGATTTCTCGGCCAAATTAGGTAGAGTTTTCCAGAAGGGCCGTTGATTGGATCCGTGTGTCACTCGGAGGTCGGTAGCTCGATAGAGGCAGCGTAGAGCAGGAAGATATGTTTCCTGAATGCACTCTGACTCTGAGAGACTTTTACTTCTGTATGCAATGATGACTAAACCTCCGTGACAGCCTGATGAACGTTTTTTTTATCGAAATGATAAGGTGCATAGGGCGCCACGAAGACGACTCCACCTGCTGACGGCGATCGTCAATTGCCTACAATAGGCCTCCTCTTCTGCTGAATGGATTCGCAGTAGACTGGATACAATCCATCTCGCTCCCAAACCAACTTTATGTTCAATCTACGCCTTGCGCTCAAGGCCGACTGCCGAACCTAAGCTGATAAGTTTACACCCTTGTGCACTTCAATTTTTTGATCATCACTATGAGAGACTGACCTTGGTTCTTACCAGTGATTCTCGCTCTATTCAATTTTCATTATCGACACACGACTCTCGACACGGAGTCCTCACAACGCACAAATCTCGATCACAGACCTCCTCACATATTGCAAGAACCTCCACCTCCACTGACCAGATCCTCCGATAAACTTCTTATCTACTAGACCACGCTCCGTTATCCTTACCCCACATGGCTCAAAGAGAGACCTTCACAAAGGCGGTCTAGTCACCAGCCTCAGTGACCTGTGACAGTCATCCAAGTATTTCGACTTGGCTGTTCGATGTGGCCCAGATGAGTACAAGCTGCATCTTTCCATCGTTTGTCAGCGGTCTGCTTTCTTTGCTGCAGCATGTGACGGCCGATTCAAGGTATGGCCCCCTTTCATCACCCCAAAAGTATATGCGATAATTCGTTGAGCATTTAGATCTGCATAGACTGATACCGTCTCTAAAAGAAGCAAAAACGGGTATTGTTACCCTGGATCACGACGATCACCCGACCGTGAAGCGTATGCTTACCTACCTCTACACGCTCCACTACGATTACCGGGAGGAAGTGGCTTCGGCGATGCATTACATGCAGAATTAAATCGAAAATTATGCTCCGTCAATAAGTTATGATCAAATACCTGCTGATTTGCAACGTAAGAAGAGACGGACAGTGCTCATGAACAGCCTGGTGGTGTACGCTATTCCGGACAAATATGGAGTTCCGGAATTGAAGCTCTTAGCACAACAGAAATTGGAAGCGCTACTGCTCACTGACAATCTTGTCAACAGCCTGGCGGATGTATTCGATATGGTATTCAAATCCACCCCAAACTACCATACAGCGCTGCGTAACGCCGCAGCGAATTGGTGCGCGCGTAAAAGCAGGGCAGTTGCGAAGGACAACAATTTCGCCAGTGTATTGAAACATCACGAAGACTTGGGGCTCACAGTCCTTCAAGACACTCTTCTGCGCCCCCATGAGGAGTCAAGGCAAGCGAGCGAGGCGAGAACCCGAGAACTAGACGAAAGAAAAATGCGTTCCTAACTTGGTGCCTTGAAGAGTGAGATCGAGGTTATTTCCAGAACATCTAATTTCAACCTTACCTCGTCTCCCACTCGAAACCTACCATTCCTCGATCCTCCTTTCCTGCAGCTAGCTCATCAGTGCTTTGGAATAGCAAGGCTTGCTCCATGCTTGGCCTCTTTCTTTCCCTAGCTTTTTCTAAAGGCGATGTTGTATAACAGCCTATCAGGGTGTGTAACAAACGCCTTCTAGTCCCAAGCATGTCTGTTTGCACTGCACAGCGACATCTCGCGCTCCACAATTTTTCAGCTCGATTACCTCTTTCTAGGAATCTTTGATGTTCACTCAACCTCTGCCTGCAAAGCCATTTCACAGCGACCTCACATAACACATACAGATCGTCATTCCTCCACTTTACTCAATAAAACCCGAGATCTAAGCTCAGGCTAAATTGTCAAAACTCCACTTTTCTCGCTCACTTCAGACACTCAACCTCGATCCAAATATGTCCTCATGGATCCTATGCACCCGGAAGGCATGCTGACAAGTCTCCACACGCTTTTCGAGTCTTCGCAGTATCCAGACTTGACTGTTATCTGCAGGCCTGAAGGAATAAACTCCACTGCGCTATCGTCTGTCCGCGCTAATTCTTTGTGACGGCTTGTAACGGACAGTATCAGGTATGTAACTAATGGTGAATTGCATAGATATCAAATCAGGCTGATAAAGAGGATTTAGGAGGGGCAGACCAACATTATCAATCTATATCAGGACGATCCAACTTCCATCCGTCGGATGCTGACGCATCTGTACAATCTTAGATACGCCGATAGTGCTGAAGTTGCATCACCAGCTGACTACATGCTCGACGACGGTAACCGCTTAGCAGTCTCCTCAAGCTTAATTCGAAGTTACCAATCAGAGCTCGGTGAGGCTTCGCGATAATACCAAAAAATGCAAATAAACAACGTCGTTGTGTATTCAGGAGAAGCTTCTGGGTGTGTACATAGTATTTTCCTAGAAGATGGGGAATGAAAGAACTCGAAGTATCGCAACATTAAAGAAAAGCCAAGGCAGAAACATTTCCATTGCAAACTCGCGTTTGCGCTATCGATTACTAAGATCTTGAAGTCTTCGTGAAAGCAAGTTAACACCCAAGATATGATGTGTTTTCAATTCTCAGTCTCTTGTGCAGGCACCATTCAAACAACTGTACAGATTGCAAGCCAAGGTGATAGGACCCAACCTATTCTATTTTTCCTTATATAAGCGCAAGCAGGCTAATTCTTACAATGCCTTCAGGACTGGCGGAGCCCCATGCTGACAAGAGAAGCCTTGTCCAAGATCTTCTGACTCCGATCTGCCGTCTTCATAGTCCAGAGTGTAGAGATAGTTCATCGAGGTTGATGGTTGCGTTTTGTCACTCTTGAAGTATCTTTCTTAGCCGACCAGTATCTTCTCCAAGGGTTTCTGGTGGCTAACCAGGAAAGGCCCATCACATGCAGCAGCGAAGAAGGCCGAATGTTGACATAGGATAGCGCGATGATCCTTATATTCATGATCTCGCGCAGTTGTGCTACTACAATAGCGCATCTCTAGTCAGCTGGTTTCTGCTTCTGTACACCAGATTTCTTGTACAAAGGCTCGTACATTCCATCCACGAGATCTTGGATCATATATAAGAGTTCCGAGAAATTGCTCTCCGAACACATTCAGGACAATGGCTCTAGGTTGGCGTAATCTGATGCATGCCTCGCTCGGCACGTTGCCATTGTGCAACCTCTTTCACGATACTTATCCAAAGAGATTAGAAGATCTTGCTCTACACAAAGGTAATACAAAAGCTGCTCAATAAATTAAACACCCAGAATGGCACGTCTTTTGCTCATCACCTTAGGGTTTGTCACTTTGAGTGAATTCCCTTCGCTCAGACCTACTCTTCTCTTCTTCAGACACCAAACGTTCCCAATTGCACCGAATCACCGCCGGCATGTCGGATATACATAAATCGAGCATGGCGGCTGGTATGCGAGACCTATTTCACTCCTATTAAGACATCGACCTCACTATCCGCTGTGGCCCCGGATCCTGGGGAGTGCACTGTAACATCGTTTGCCAGAGATCAAAGCACTTCGCCGCAGCCTGCGAAGACAGCTTTTAAGAAGCAGAATCCGGTATAATCACACTCGAAGAAGAGGATTCGCTGACAGTGGAGCGAATGCTGCTCTGGCTCTATAGCGTGGATTACAGTGACAGCGACGGAACAACGCCGGATAATTATACCTCCACAGCCAGCGAGGATGCTGATTTCGGTCCACGGTGGCCTATCGTAGTGGGCTCAGCGACCAAGGATCCAGAGACGATCGAAAAGGCAAAAATCGAAAAGGCCAAGATGTTGACTAACATCCAAGTCTACGCTCTGGCCGAGAAATATGACATCCATGGCCTGAAGACATTGGCAAGGACGAAATAAATGGTTCTGTCCGCGCCTTACATCTCTGTTTGCAACGCCGGTGACCTGATTGAGTCTGTGTTCACGACGACTCCTGACCAGGACGCGGGTATTCGCGCACCTTTGATCGCAGATTGCGCACTCGCGGTAAGGCAAGTGTTGGAAGACGCAGACATGGTTGATATGGTGAAAGAGCATGGCAACTTCGCGGTAGGGATGTTGCGCCAGGTGGTTAGATGTGGGACGAGGCCTTGCACAAGGCTGAAGAGGACAAGGAGAAACTTAGGATGGAGAAGCTGGCCGAGGCAGCTTAAATGATCAGTCTGGAGCATGAGTTGAGTGGCTTGTACTTGTACCTGCGCAATGGCATTTGATGGTCGGGAGTGTTCGACTCTACCAAGAAAGCCTATACTTTCAAAGAGGATCTAGCTAGGCTTCGTGACAAGGTCCATAGTGTCTGGAGGGACGTGGTACTTCGAGATTGATCGGGCGCCTGTCAAAAAGATTTGTCTTACTTTCAAGACTAGCCATCTTGCACTAAGACTATCAATAAAAAGAATTGATAGTGTGGACTGGAGAATCTAGAGAGGCTTTGGTGCTTGCCGGTCGATGTTTCTGTGCCTTGCCCTGCAGAACAGAGAGAAGTGACCAATGGACAACCCTGCTATATTTACGTAATTTTGACCTGGCAATGCTGTGACAGCAAAGAGTCCTGCTGTCTTAATCTGCACGTGAGAACACGCGAAGGTAAATATAGCTGTACTAAGAAATTCACGCTTAATGCAAACTATGTCCTCTTCTCTTCTTCTCGTCTTCAACCTTTCAGTAAGACCATCGTGTGTTCATTTACTGTCGCATTGAAAGCGCCAAATTTGAGGGCTTCTTGCCCGCCCATCCTGATAGTTCACGTCCGTTAGCTGGGGTGCGCTTGCAATCTGCCTAAACCAAAGACTTAGTCTGTCGGACAACCGATGATCGCCTGAGGGGGCACGGATAGTATCTGAAAAATAGCATTGTTGAGCGATACATTGGGCATTCTTGTACGATGTCGGACGTCCAAAGACTTTGAGCGATTGTAAAAGTGTCAACACCAGGTGTCATCTCCTTTTGCTTTCCTTTGTGTAAGTGGACTTCTTTTTTCAATTGAGTAGCCTCTGCGTCAAGTTCCATACTCGGATCGAACGCTCTTCCGTGAGGAAGCGGCTATGTCAAGTATGTCCACCGCTTCTACCACCATCCCAAACGAAGGCTCCCCATGCATGTCACCGGACTGTCCAGTGAAAATACCGCATGACACTGGCGTCTACTTACACAAAGGCAAAGCACCGCTAGAAATCAACACGTATACCCATCCCACATTTGGCGCCAGCAACCCTCCGCCTAATCTCTGGGCTGCGCGAATGAGGATTATCAACCACGAGTGCAGCGTAGAAGACATCGAGCTCGTAGTGGCGTTCAATTATCACCATGGCCGCACTGAAAAAGCTAATGGGGCATTAGAAGAGCGCGCTGAGCAACAACATGCAAATCAGCCCCGCCTGTTCGAATTGTCCGGTTTACAGAATATAGTCATTCGTACGCGACCTGTTCTTCTGCTTGGCACACGACCGAGCTTAAAGCTTGCAAGAATCAAGGAAAAGAATGGAGGTGGAGCCATGGAAGAAGACATCGAGACTGGAACGGCGAGTCCTGAGACCCGCGATGCAATAGAGCAAATGGCCACGGACGAGGATTTTGAGACGGGGGCGATGACTCCGGATACCATCGAAGCATTTGAGCGGGAGTTCGAAGAGACCATTGCAGCAATGAAAAAAGAAGGGAGGGAAGCAGAACAAGCAGACGAAGCGCTGGAGGCAATGGATCTAGAAGAGGATGACGTGGTAGAAGAAGCTGAAGGGGAGGTGCTTTAGTGGTTGTGGTCCACTCTCTTCTTAATGATAGGCTCCAGCGATTCGAACATTGTGAAACTTGTGCATAGGCATTTCTGTAGATCTTCGCCCTACTTGAATTTGGATGTCGCACTAATTTATGTTCTCCCCGTCAGGATATCTTTGATTAAGACGATTGTGCACTGGCAGTGTTGCCCTGGCTGCCAGGACTGTCTTGATTGCTTGAGTCTGGCTGCCATTTCTAGGATCCCGGCAGCCCCTCCTGTGCCCGGGAGGACCCGCTAAAGTGTCCCCTAGAGGTCGCTCCACGTTACTCGTCTAGCCATGAAGGTTGATTGCAGAGTGAGGATCTAGAGACTCCTGATCTGTCAATATTCTCTCTGTAAAGGGCCGCTAGAAAATTCTCTTCGTACTGTGCCAGGATGTGAAGATGCTGCTACCACCGCATTGGTCTGCATGCTCGGAAAGTCGTCTCCAGTCTGAAAGGCTTGGTCAAATGTGGGATAGGCATGCTCGCCACGGTCTAATTCGGCCTCTCAGCTGAGGTCTCTCAATTAAAGCATCTGCATAAAAGGATGCATACCCCTCATCGTTGACATCCTGCGAATGATCTGTAGTCCTGTGACGCTAGTCTTCTTCAAGATGGCTGAAATCCAAGAGCTTGAGCCAGTCCAAATCAGTAAACGCAGGATTATGGTCAATAATAGTGATTAGTATATACCGCCACGCTTCTAATTGACACATTGCCTAGTAGCGCTTTTTCAACGACAACGCGAGACCTCCCACTTCATTAGATTACTAGTAGACCCCAGTCACGTACGACGGCGCCGCAGATATTGAAGCAATCGCCATTCCAGGCCATTGGCATCAATATCATGACGAGTACATGGAGGTTCTGGAAGGACGCTTCGAATTCACTCTTGACGGCAAGGAAGTGGTGGTCTCAGCGAGGGACAAGCCAGTACATATCCCCAGAGGACACGTACATGGCTTCACTTGCTTCAAAGGCGAAAGAGCCACAATGAAGGAACGGACAGACCCAATTGTACAGAGGCAGCCCCAACGAAGTCTTGTACACTGTTTGCTGACTTTGCAACTCCCAGGGTGATTTTAAAAAGCTGTGGGTTGTTTATTCCCGAGAAAAGGATCCCGAGAGCTAAGTATTCAATCCAGATTCTTCCGCGACATGTTCCAGGAGAGCATGCCAGGTTTCTTCACGTTCATGCGCGTTGCCTACAATGGAGACACATATGTTGGGCTACCTGGAGGTATCAAGTCAATCGATTGGGTTGCAAGCTGTCATTCTCCAGGGCACCGTGATTGGGTACGTGCTGATAACGGAAATAGTGGGTGACGATAGTCCGAGGCATTGCAAAGGCTTTCGCCCCTGCGAAGCCCGCTAAATTCGTGACGAATAGTGATGGAAAAAGAATGCGGAGCTGTAGTCGATGTGTCGACAGAAGGAGACGGACAGAGATTTACTGGTGGAAGGTTCTCAGATGGTGAGATTCCTGTTGCCGACTCACAATTATTCCTGGTGGCTCCATCATCATTAGCAGATTTTGGCATATAGTGCCTTCAGCTCAGGCGATGCTATTTACTTGCTTACCACTCCATACTACGAGTACACGCGAGATGCATGCGTTGGCAAGGTCTGCAAACGAGCAAGGATGAATATGGTGGAGATAGCATTGGTCATGACCGCACCAAACCGGCTAATTAAAACTTGATGCCGTGAAATCGATGCCGTAGCAAAGGATAGCATGCATACGTAGTCTTGGCATTGTTCGCAAAGCAAAAGCCATCCCTCGAAGCAGTTCGAACTGGTTTGTGGTCCCGCATGTGGTTATGATTATGATTCGAGACGCGCGTATTTGATTAACCCATCGCAGTGGCACGAGTGGCTCAAACAGTGGCTCAAACCCTTGGCAACAATAGGATGGACGCGGCGTCAGGCGAACTTTCTCCGAGATCAAGAGAAGAGAACAGAATAACAACAGAGAGAGCCCGACTTGATGCTCGCAGGCTCTCGCAGGTCATGGAAGAGCGCCCAGATACTGTTCGAACTGACTCCGGCGAATCGACCTCCTCCGACGACTACACCGTCGGCCTGACCCACCCAGGACATGATGAGCCGACTTACGACGGAACCGCTGGCGATGATTCCGACTACAACAGCCAGTTCACTCCAGGCTCGACACTGGATGGTATAACACCATTGACAGGCTACGCATCGAACCAGTCTTCATGGAACAGCAATAAACAGCCGAGGCCAAGACGGAATAGCCTCGGAGAGCTACTAGAGTCTGCCCCAGCGCCCTCCAATGGACTTGTTCCCAACCCACGTCCGCAAAGACCTTCAGCGCCCGCAAGGACCCCATCTAGCACCTACAATCCCCCTCGAAAGCCCATACATCTACAGTCATACCAGGAAAGTCGTCAACGGTCCTTCACAAGCAACCGCGCGCGACGAGATCCCAATGCACAGTACAAAGCGCAGGAAAAAGCCTACATACAGCAGCTACGGCAAGATCCATACAACGACCACCTCGATGAAGAGCCTTTCACGCCTGGTGTGGCATACAGCACAGACTCGGAGCCTGACGAAGAATCTCCTTCAGAGGTCTACTTCGATGGCGGTGGAGCCTACGATCATGACACCCAGCTCTTCTATAACAACGACCATGTAAAACCTTCCGCCGAAGAACTCCAGGTACCTGAGAATCGAGAAAGACTCGAATGGCACAGCATGCTAGCGTCCGTGCTGAAGGGCGATGTTGTGAAGCAGGAGAAGCAGCGTCTGATAGGCACAACGGAGCAGCAAGGGGAAAAAACACTCTGTAACGAGCTGTGGCAAGGAGTCAGAGCAAGGGTATGTGGACGGAGTATACCAGCACAACGGCGACTGATAGATGAAGGTCGTGCAAGCATCATACCGGACATTGAGGCCATCATCGCATTCCAGGTCAAAGGGGAGAGTGAGGCCGGGAAACCAGCTGCAAAGCAAGTCCAAGATGTTGTGCAAAAGATTGAGCAATGCGAGATGCTCTTTCCTACAAGAAAGGCACTGGGAGAAGCTATTGAGCGAGCTGCCTCGGCCGCATTTGTCGAGAGTTCTGAAGCCGTTATCTCATGGCATAACACGACGGAGCTGATTAATACGGAGCTCGCCGTCTTGAGAGGTTGGGTGGGGAATCAAGAACTCGATTTCGCAAAAGCCAAGACACCTGCGCCTGGTGGAGCTGGGCTCACGGACGACTCGACTTTTCTGGAACGGATCCACAAAGATGATGGTCTCACATCCTTGCAAGGTGACGACGAAGGCAAACATAGTATGCTTCAACCTGTTGCGGAAGTCATCAAAAAGGCAAAGAAGACCCTCATCATGAACGCAAAGGCATTCGCCAAACGTCATCTACCACCATACATCGAAGAACTTCTGACACTTATCAATTTTCCTTCACGACTTATCCAAGAGATCATTCAGATGCGTTTGCAGTACGCCACGAATATGAAGGACCCGACCCAGCTGTCTCCAATGATGCAGACATCGATGATTTCACAATTCCAGGTATTACTAAAATTAGCTATCCGTATCAAGCAAGAGTATAGTGTGATCTCGCAACCGGAGCCTGGTTGGGAGTTACCTCCATGCATCGACGACAATTTCGACCTGGACGTCCTTGACGCTCTCAAGTTCTACTTCAAAATGTTGAATGCGCAATTGGTCGGCAACAGAAATACCTTCAAGGAAGCCGAGATCCTCGAGCAGGAATGGGGCTTTTCGAACGAGATCGGCCGCTCTTTAGACGGAGGAGACGTCGAAGTCGCCGAGCAATTCAGTCAATTGACAGCAAAGGCTCTGCAGCGTCTCACAACACACTTCGAGCGAGAATTGACCAGACGCCCTGAGGAGAATGACGGCGACACAGACAAGCGGTACAAACAGATTTTGGACTCCGTGCGCGTCCGTCAAAGAAAGCTGCTGCGGTTCTCAAGGCTCTTAGGAGAGCGATTCGAGAATGCCACAGAGTTCAACATTAGCTTTGAGAAGAGGCAGGTCCAAGGCTTGTTAGATGCATTAATAGAGACGGGTCACTTCTCCATCTCCAGTTCTACCTTCAACCAAGACGACATCTATCTGATAGGGTCGCCATCGCTCTATGACCGCCCGCGCGATATTCAGTCCATACTTGGAACTTCTTCTGACCATGATGAGACAAATACACAGGAAGACCCTTCCAACCCTTATGTCCTGATTATTCGGCCAGATGATCCATTGTACTGGGACAGCAGGAAGCTGGAGATAAGCATGCGCCCTCCAGCAATGGACATCAGGCGAGGCCGGCTTCGATTGGTCGCCGATGGCTCACTGCAACGGCTACAGAACGCGAGACAGGTTTTCCTCCAGACCATAGGTATAAGGTTGAACGTTCTGGTGGATATCCGCGCCAACTTACCAAAAGTGAACATGGAATTAGGAAAGATCAAGAAGACCACATACAAGCTTTCTCACACGATCATGGACAGCGTTGAAATCATCAGGAAGCAAACGAAAGGATACGAGAACCAAGAGCTCATACACACTTGCTTCGTATTTGCCACCGAGTTTGGGCAACGTTCTCTTGGCCACTTGGACGCTAATCGCCGGATGATGAATAACATGAAGCTCACTCGCCTGGCACTCGACTGGGTTAGCTTCGTTTGCGACGACTGTATTGCTTCCGACAAGAAGACTTTCAGATGGGCAGTCATGGCTCTTGAGAACGCTATGGTAATGACGCGAGGATCGAACATCCTAGGTATCACGGACGAAGAATTTGCAAGACTACGGGCGAAGGTGGCGGGATGTATGTCCCTTCTCATTTCGCACTTCGATATCATGGGAGCCAAGTCAACCTTAGCCGCTCAAGCAGAGAAGCAACGGGTCGAGGCTCTGGCAGGTCACTTCCGGAAAATGGACATAAGCAGAATGAAGAACGATGCTGAGGCATCGGAGATGGTCAGGGAACAGTGGCTCTCGCAGCTCAGTGAGATTGATGAGGCTAGGAGGCAGAAGAACGCCGAGAGGCAGGCGTTGGGGAGAGTGATGGAGGAGTCGAATGACGCTGACCGCTCGCTCACCTACCTTTCATCCTCCGCAACCAACGTCACTATGCGCTGGCAGCAAGGTCAATTCGTTGGGGGAGGAACCTTCGGTTCCGTTTATGCAGCCATCAACATCGATTCGGGACACCTGATGGCTGTCAAAGAGATCAGACTACAAGATCCTCAATTGATACCCACGGTAGCCGGCCAAATCCGTGATGAGCAGGCTGTTCTCGAAGTGCTCGATCACCCCAACATTGTTCAATACTACGGTATCGAGGTCCACCGTGACAAGGTTTACATCTTCATGGAATATTGCTCCGGTGGCTCCTTAGCCAACCTCCTCGAGCACGGAAGGATCGAGGACGAAACGGTGATCCAGGTCTACGCACTTCAGATGTTGGAAGGCTTAGCATATCTACATGAGGCAGGCATTGCCCATCGAGATATCAAGCCAGAAAGTAAGCTATTCCCCTTTCCAGCAAATTTCAGATCTAAGGTGCTAACCACCGTCCCCCTAGACATCCTCCTCGACCATAACGGCGTAATAAAATACGTCGACTTCGGCGCCGCAAAAGTAATAGCCCGTCAAAACAAAACCCTCCAACCTACCAACGATGCTCCAGCCTTGCCCCCAGGCGCCGGCCCCGCCCTGCCTAAAGTCCCCGCAAAGCAAAAATCCATGACCGGCACACCCATGTACATGTCTCCCGAAGTAATCAAAGGCAGCAACGAAGGCCGCCTCGGCGCCATCGACGTCTGGTCCCTGGGCTGCGTAATTCTCGAAATGAGCACCGGGCGTCGCCCTTGGGCTAGCCTCGACAATGAATGGGCCATCATGTACAATATCGCGCAAGGCAATCCGCCACAGCTGCCTAGTCGGGAACAATTGAGTGAACAGGGTATTGAATATTTGAAACGGTGCTTTGAGAGGGATCCGAAGAGGAGGGCTAGTGCGGCGGAGTTGCTGCAGTGTGAGTGGATTAAGAGTATCAGGCAGCAGGTTGTGCCTGGGCAAGAGAGTTCCTTCAGCTCGGATACGAATTCTGGGACTAGTAGCTCGAGTAGCTCGAGGCAGAATTCGGGGGTTTGGTGAGGCTGAGGATGGGAGCGAGTCGCCTTGGAGGAAAATATACGAGCACACCCTCAGAGCTGAGTGGGCTAAATCTCTTCCGATCCACGAGTCGCCTTGTGCAATATTCCATCCAGAAAGCTGTAACCACGCAGGCAGCCGGAATGAGGCCTCCCCGTGTCTACAGTCCTCAACCCAGCCTCGTTCGAAGGGTCTAGGCCCTACCCGAAGGGACTCCTCACGGTCACTGATTGTATGTACCTCTCCTCACCATCATCATCGATACCCTAGGCAACGAAAGCGCAGGTGCTAAGGGCTTTTTGTTGGGCATAGGCATTAGCAGTTTCTTTGAGCATCAGCGGTGACCTTTTTATTGGGAGCTTTCTCTTTGCTCTATTTTGGGGACCGTTATATAATTGATTGGAAGCTCATTCATTTTACCACTGGATGAGAGGGCAGAGGAGCCTTTTTAGCAGAGGCAGAAGAGACCTGGATGTACATTTGCGAGATAGCAGTATCAAAGCCTCAATGACTCTCATGTACTTCCATATTTACGTGATTCAAACAGTACCCGTGGCATTCATTGGGCTGCGAGTCATTATGACATTTGAAATATATAACATGAGATTTCTTCCACGGCTAATAGTGTAATTACAAAGAGTGTACGAATGCTAAAATTTATGAAGCCTCCCCCCCGCCCCCCAGTAGTATCCAGCAATTAACCCTAGAGATGTATACAAGAACCCCGTCCTTGCCCGAACCAAACGCCTTTCCAATGAGATGAATGCCTATGAAACCAACCCTCCTGTTGCCACATGAAAAGCGCTCGCGGTGATTGATGGATATCCTTCTCTTAGTGCATTCAGTCCAACGCCGTAGACTATGCCCCGAATATGCTTCCCGGCCCGCCTGCTTTATGAAAAGTCCCCTCCCTGCCATGAGAAGTATTGTGTGAAGTGAAGCAAGTACGTAAAGCCGATGTGAAAATTAGTAGAGAAAACAGAGGTGAAGTACAATGCCACGCAGAAAGCGCGACCGTATGCTGCTTGCTGAATGCAATTGCCGTCCACATAACACATTTCCAGATTCATCGATCCATATTCATGGAGTCAAGACCTGCCGTCAACCATTATCCATCCATCAATCAATCGTGCCATTCAGGGCGCACATATCATAATTCTCCCATTCTATTTGTGCCGAGCTGAGAACTGCTATGCAGTCCTTACCGGGCATATCTCAATATCCGCTCGTGTTAGGATACCCCTGCCACCCCCCTCCCCCTTGCTGGCCCGGCGGCGCCCACCCCTGCATCCCCTGCTGTCCCGCCCCACTCGTCACCTGTTGTTGCTGTTGCTGCAGATACTGTCCCGGGCTCCCACTCTGTTGCGGGGGATACATCGCCCTTACGCCCGCTATAGCTTGTGCATTACTAAACCCCGAAGCACCGCCCGGTTGCATGCCCCCTGGAAGATTCGACATTTGTTGCTGGTAGCTGATACCGCCACTACCATGCATAGAGCCGGAGCTTTGGCTGCGGTGGAGTTGTGGCAGCTGCGGATGTTGTTGCTGGTGTGGGGATTGCGAGGGGTGGTGTTGGAGTTGTGGTGGGGGTTGCTGGTGGGGTGAGGGTGAGTATTGGGGGAGGGAGGGGTGGTGGGAGGAGACGGGTGATTGTTGGGGGTGTGGTGGCGGGTGGCCCCACATTTGGTTAGGGGGTGGGTAGCCGTAGGGAGAGGTTTGGGGCGCGTGCTGGGAGGGGGGGTAGGAGATGGAGGAGCGGTGTTGTTGTCGGAGGTCGGGGCGGACAGGGGATTGGGCGTGTGGGTTTTGTTGGTGGTGAGAGGGTTGGGCGTGGGAGTAGGCTTGTGGAGACATCATTTGGGAGGCTTGATGTTGTTGTTGGAGGAGATTTTGCTGATTTGATTGGAGGTGGGGTGATTGGGACACCACTGGAGAGTGTTCGGTTTTTTGGGGGGGTGAGGAGACTGGTGGTTTTTGTTCGCGATTCCAGGTGTCTTGAAGGTATTTGACGCGAGGACCGCGTTGCGCAGCTAGTTGCTTGTTCAGCTCCGCTGCATTGGCAGCTTGGTGCATCACGTCGGTTGCCGGGCTTGGTTGCGTACGGTCTTGATATGGTGTGCCTGTCATTTCCTGCTGTGGTCTTGGTACATTGCCATAAGCTAGCTGTCGCGAGTCTTCGACTTTGATGGGATTCATAGTCGGGTAACCTGAGCCTTCAGGATGAGGATGGTTGGGATTCTGCATAGTCGCATTGGTGTAGACGACGTCCTGTGCTTGACCGTATGCAGCTGGGTTGGTTGGATTGTTCGCGTTTTCCAGAGCTGCAGTAGCTTCCCTTGCTTTTGTAGCTCCGGGGCGCTTATCGCCTGCCATATCTTCCTCGGTGAATCCTTGCTTGATCGCTTTGCTTTCCCAGTAGTCGTCCCTGACGCGTCTTCCGCCTTCAATGACCCTAGCACCGAACTGGCGGAACATTGATTTGGCGGTGACGATTGCGATTTGACGAGATCGATACGAATACGGTAGAATCTCTTGCTGTATCAACTCGTCCTTCTCTGCTTGTGTAGCAATGATCTTGTGTAAGGAGCGATTCTTGTTGAAGAGTAGATATGAGTCTCGGTAATTGAGTACACGAGCACACTCCGTCGCCAGCATGAATCGTTTTTCACCCCTGTTCGCAACGTAGAACGTTCTCATCTTAAATTGGCGGCCCCCCAATGGTTCCCCAGTCTGGGAGACTTTCCGATCTCCGCTGTCATCATGCTCTCTTGGTATGAATTCGTCTCCTTCTGCGGTCAATTGGTCGGTCGTATGATCCCGTACAGTTGGCAGAGCCTTTACCACAGCAGCTTTTGTAGGCGTCGACTTAGGAGGGGAGGCTTGGGTAGGAGTACTGTTGACATCTAAGGGCAGGCCTGATGTTTGTAGTTGGGGAGTCCGTAGCTGGTCGGGATTGTTTTGTATCACCTGTGAAGCAGCGGCGACGTCTTCCTTGGTTTTAGGTGGCCTGCCCCGCTTCTTCGGCTTCTGATCATCTGTACAGCCGGCAGTAGTCAGTGAATGATCGATTGCGATTGCCGCCCTCCACGCCCCCGGTGCTCTTCGCCTTGCACACGGGTATTTGCATCGGATGTAACACGTACCATCTTCGGCTCCACCGTATGCGTCCCCACTGTTTTCTGGAGTCCTGCTTCTCTTTAGCCCTCGAGGACTTATGTTTGCATTAATGGAGATTGAGGATGTATTGATGGAGGATGCGGTTGGAAGATGTGGCACTAGGTAGAAGGCATCAATGTTAGCTTCGACTTGAGACGAGGTTAAGCTTTGGCTGTAGATGATTAGAGGATCCACCCTCCTCATCGAAGATAATGTCTCGCGGCTAGTCGCTAACAGCCAGTGCAAACATTTTGCAAGCGGCGCCCATTCAGTGGAGAGATATTTACCGGGCGTGTTCAATGCACTGTTCAGTGCAGCTGGATTGATAGTCCCCGACCCATCAATCAGTCCTCCACCCATCCCGTTCATCGAAGCCGATGCAGGAATGGACTGGTGCGACGCCGAGTACATGATCGCCAGCTTAACTCGTTGGCTTGGTTGGTCGAGCAGTCGCCAACCCTGTCGCACCGACCGTGCCGGTACGCCAAAGCGCCCGTAGCAGGTTTACGGTGGATGTGGCGATGGCGAGAGGCTGCCAGCGTGCGACGTGAGATTGTTATGTTGATATCTGGAGGCTTCCCGGCGCGAGTTTCTGTCGCATGCAGGCTCTCGCGCGCAAGTGGTGCAAGGTAAAGCTTAGGTCCCCTCTTCCCCGGGCACTATCTTACCCTTAAGCCAGAGGGTGGAGGCGGACGGGTAAGTAAGGTAATCTGCAAGGTGGCAGTTGTGCGTTGACCAGTCGCGATTGGATGTAGCAGATGTGAATGCGAGGTTTATTGTTGGCCGGCTCCATGCAACATTGGTGTGTTGTTGAAGGCAAGGCGTGTGCACTGGGATGATGGGTTGTGGGATAGTGGTTCTGTTCCGTTGATTTTGATGGATTCGCCCCAATAATCGTTGGTCTGATGTGCAGCGGAGAGCGGGCAAAAGACGATGGTGGATGCGCGGACGATGGGTAGCCTAAGTAGTTTTGGGCAGTTGATGAGCAGCGAACTGCGAGCTTGTGCCACAAAGTCTGTCAAAAAGCGCCCATATATTCTATGAGCTAAGATATACTTAGATGCTAGTGAGATACTCGATACTTGGAACTTGAGCCGAATCTGAGTGGCCAGATGCTTTGGTCAGAAGAAGTGTTACGAGCGAGCTGGGAATGGGTTCCTGTATCCCAATCGAGTGTCTACTTTAGAGACGGGATGGAGAACTTCGGCTTGCATTGGCTTTAATCTTCAAATAATAGTGAACGCCCGCGTTGGCAGCAACAGGAAAGTGGGGGCTTTCGATGCCTCGTAGATATGTCAGAATATGCGGCCAGTCGTCTTGTAACAGGCTGCAGTAAAGGCATAGATCATGGTGACTCTGAAACTGTGGGATAGCTGACTCGTAAGTCGCAGGAGCTCGGACACGATCACAAGGGAGGACAAAGAAAGGAACAAGGAAAGGTGAGACTCGAGGAGTTTACGAAGGCTGGCTAGGAGTTGACACCAACGGTTTGGATAGTCCGTGCAGGCAAAAAATGGCCAATGGAAATCCCAAATGGTTGATTGTTGGCGGATTCCTCTTTGCTGAGCTTGCTTCAAGATCGTCGAGGCTCAGAGGGATCTAATGCTGCAATGCAATGCAGGATGCCACTCACCTGGTTCAAGCGGAATGGCACGCCGCTGCAGGCAGCAGTAGCCAAAACGTGCGAGTTTCATAGCCTTCCTGGACCTCTGCCACACCCCCCTTACGTTGATAAAGGGTCCGAGATGTGGGCAGATGACTCATGTCTAATCGCAGTAGGCGCCGAGTAATGGCCGTGGGATTGTCCAATACGAGTACATATCAGTCACGGGTCGTCCGCCGACTTCCATGATTATTACGAGCTATCGGACTGTAGTTGATAATGACTTATGAAGTCGACTTCTAGCCTTCTAGTCTGCTTTAGAGGATCTACAAGTGCAAAGTACGGGGGGGCGGGGACGGGAGAAATGACGCGATGTATCCTGAGTATGAAGGACGAGCTGAGCATCGGTAATTGAACTAATCATTCAACAGGCACGCCACAGATCCGCAGTCGCTCCCGTAGGCTCTGTCCACTCGCATCTCGAAATGATCAAGACGGCTTTGGCAAACGCCAACGTCACGCATAAATAGCAACGGGTATGTCGATCTCTGCGGAAGGGAGTGAGCGAGCCTGAGTTGTTCATGCACACATTGCACCGCCTCCACATTTGAGAAGGAGCTCGCATAATCTGAGACAGATCCATGGACCAAGGCGGAGTATGAACAACATCTGGAAATAGTACTTAGACAGCCGAGCCTTCTTAAGAGCTGGCACTGCTCGACTTGTCTGCAGGGTTTGGTCTGAGGATCAACTGGGCATGAATTGATTGGCCAGCGGAGCGAAAACCGTCTCTCGGCAAAAAGCCTCTGGACGATCGTTGGTTAGAAGGCCAGAGCGTTACAGGCTGTGCCTCCCGTCTCCTTTCTATTCCTATCAGTGGTCCGTAACAAGAGTAGTCAACATTCCTATACGTTTCGTGGGGAAATGGTGAACTCATGGCCGCGGCTTGGGGCCCCCGTCCGTTATTGGTCGTGCCCGATTAGCGGGCTGAAGATTTGGTAGATCCATAACCGATGTTGGACAGGCATAAGCGAAGAGGCTTTTCACTGTGCATATTGTAAAATTCGCTGTTAGTATAACTCCGACTCGGTAACGAATGAAATCGTCAGACTGCGCGGATTGAGCCTCTTGGCCTATCGGAAAGGAAATAAACCCTTTCGTTGGCTTGACTCCCATGCTCTAGAATTATAAGCCGTCAACCGATGCCATCTTTAGGGGAGGAATGAGACTCACGTATCACAACCCGTGATGACAAATGGTGATCATAGTTGAGCCTCGAAATATTCTCCACATGATCGCCTCTTCAAAACAGAATGCCCGTTTCGATTTCTGCATGCAAGATATTTGCAATCTTTACCTCAAAATGAAAGCCACTGTCAGCCTCGAAAGGATTCTAGTTGAGACTATAACATCTCATTATCAATCCAGCTGACAGGAGCGTGTTTGCGCTGCCTTTGTATGCATTTCGAAGCAGTGCAGAGTCGCAGCCTTACTAGCAAGCGACGAGAACAACAACTTTTAAGTTTCAGCTTTGCAGAATGCGACGACAGGCAGATGACCAGAATTGATTGAGATAGCACACCCTCATGCAAACCTCAGCCTCACTAGCGCACATGCCAGTGAAGTATGAAGGTTCGTCCCGTACCACTTGATGCAGTGGTGGCAATGAATCTGTAGTCGCCTCGTATTAGTTTGGTAGTGAATCATCTGATTCGGCAATTGATCTGAAGATTGGAGCTTGAGTTAATCATGCCCTACACCATCTAGTCTAAGTCTCCGTCAGAGTTCTATCAATCAGAACCCTCACATAAAATCTTGAAGCGCATGTGTACCTCCCCAAGAGTGTTGAGCACCCATTTGTAGCATGTGTTGCCATCTATGCATCTATGTTGAATGTCATAAACTTTTGTGTAACCCGTAGCACTTTGAATTGTTGAAAACAAAGCGCAGGGTATCGTCATAAAAGTCGTGGCCTGAATAAAGAAACCAAAATCCACAGGCAAGCATACAGTAATGACCAGATTATTCTAAAACTTCAGGGTCTTGGGCTTCTCCCAAGCAAACTCCTGGTTGGTGAAATGGCCGTTCTTCGCAGTCTGAAGGTAGATTGGCTTTGTTAGATCGAGCTCCTTCACGATTACACCGGGCCTCATGTCGAAATTGTTCTTAATGATGCTGACCAATTCGCCGGACGACCGCTCCGATGTGCCGTATGTGTTGACAAACACTGACAGAGGCTCGGCTACACCAATCGCATACGATAACTGAACCAAAACGCGTCGAGCCAGCTTGGCTTGGACAAGCGATTTTGCTATCCATCGAGCAAGGTAGGCGGCAGATCGATCGACCTTTGAGTAGTCCTTTCCAGAGAACGCCCCGCCTCCATGAGCGCCCCACCCACCATACGTGTCGACAATGATCTTTCGCCCTGTCAGACCAGCATCTCCTTGAGGTCCACCAATGATGAAAAGGCCTGATGGTTGAATCTAGGATCCGTTAGATGGCTTAAGCAGTGAAGTTTAAGATACTTACGTGATAGACGGTCTTCTCGTCGAGGTACTTGGAGGGAATGACTTTCTTGACAACTTTCTCAAGAATCTCTTTCCGTAGCTTCTCGGTCGTTATCTCGGGGCCATGCTGAGCGCTGACGACTACAGTGTCCACTCTCCTTGGGATAACAGCGCCGTGGTCGTCTTCGTATTCGACGGTGACTTGTGTCTTTGTGTCAGGTCGCAACCATGGCAAAGATCCATTGTTTCTAGCGTCGGTCATCTCCTTGTTGAGCGCGTGTGCCAGTTGAATTGTGAGTGGCATATATTCTGGGGTTTCGTCTGTGGCATATCCGAACATGATACCCTGGTCACCAGCACCAAGGTTCTCCAAGGCTTGGTCCAGCTTCAGACCCTGAGCAATGTCAGGAGATTGTTGCTCTATTCCAACTTGGACAGCACAGGTCTTGTAATCGAATCCCTTGTCGGAGTCGTCAAATCCAATGCCTTTGACGGTATCTCTAACAATCTTCTGGTAGTCAGGGTGAGCTTTGGTAGTAATTTCTCCGATGATCATGATGAAGCCGGTCTTGGTGGCTGATTCACAGGCGACCTTCGAGAGTGGGTCCTCAGCCAGACATGCATCAAGAACAGCGTCGGAGACTTGGTCACACATCTTGTCAGGGTGGCCTTCTCCTACAGACTCGGAGGTGAAGAGGAAGACCTCCCCATGCGTGCCAGCTCCATTGCCTAAGCTACCCATTGTATTAAGTGGTCTGGTATTTGGCGTGAGGATTGATGTCTTTCTGGGTCTCGGAGTGTGAAGATATTGTTAAAGGAAGGATGTGGGCAACTGCTTTCTATGAGGGATAAGAAACGGTGCAAAGAAAAAAACCCACCGAGTTGGATTCGGCGCACGCCATAGGTCTAACTCCGAACAATACCCCAGCTTTTGGAATTTCTGGGCACCCCACCAAATCCAAAATCCAAAATCACCTATTCAGACTACCACGTCACAACCACCTATCGAAAGCTTATTGAAGTTCTAAGCGTCATTATTTAGATATAGCTTTAATACACCCTTAATTCTTAGATGATTAGGATTATTGGTCGTTCAGATATATACGGTTTCGTTGATTTTGTAAGAAATCCTAGCTGAGGTCGGCGAATACAGAATTTTCGCCGACGTTTCGCCGACGTTCGCCATATCTAAAAGCTAAGGCTGTATTAGAGCTATATCTAAATAATGATTCTTAGAACATTAATAGTTTTTCGATAGGTAATCATGACATGGTAGTCTAAAAAGGTGATTTCTGGATTTTGGATTTGGTGGGGTGACCAAAAATCCCCAAAAATTGAAAAATGGCCCATCATTATGAGTAGTTAAATAGGGGTAACCGGACCGCTAGCGCGGAGTTACAACTTAGGATCTCAAAGAACTCATACCACTTTCCTCCAGCAAACACCATCGACACTATGAGTAAGTTTGGTTGCCTAGTTATGGGCCCGGCGGGTGCCGGCAAGGTGTGCGCATTCCCCAGTCTCCCTCTTGTACCGCTGCTAAACAAACATCAGACAACATTCTGCTCCGCCCTGATACAGCACCTCCGACTAAACAAGCGATCATGCTATTACATCAATCTCGATCCAGCGGCTGAGGATTTTACGTACGAGCCCGATCTAGACATAAAAGAGCTCATCTCTCTCGAAGATGTCATGGAAGAGATGGGCTTGGGCCCTAACGGGGGGCTAATATATTGCTTCGAGTGCGGTTTCACCAGCCTTGTTCGGCCATTCATGCTGACATAATTTTGCGCAGATTCCTGCTCGACAATCTCGACTTCCTCTCCGAAGCGATAGACCCTCTCACCGAAGAATACCTGATAGTCATTGACATGCCCGGTCAAATAGAGCTCTACACCCACATACCCATTGTCCCAGCTCTCGTAAAACATCTCACTCGATCCGGAGCCCTGAACGTTAATTTATGCGCCACCTACCTCCTCGAGTCCACATTCGTGGTGGACCGAGCCAAATACTTTGCTGGAACACTATCAGCCATGAGCGCAATGATCATGCTCGAAGTGCCGCACGTCAATGTGCTCAGCAAGATGGATTTGGTCAAGGGAACGTTGTCGAAGAAAGAGTTAAAGCGTTTCATAGACCCGGATACCTCATTAATGGACGACGATCCTACCGACAGCCAAGCTGCGCTCAAATCAGCAGGAAACAGGACAGCAGACCCTTCGTCATCAGACTCGGTCATGGCAGGAGGCAGCTTCAAGCGACTCAACCGAGCAGTCGCACAACTCATCGACGACTTTAGCATGGTGTCGTTTCTTCAACTGGATGTTCAGAATGAGGATAGCGTTGGCGCAATACTGAGCTACATTGACGATATGATACAGTATCACGAAGCTCAGGAGCCAAAGGAGCCTAATGACGAAATCGACTATGATTATGAGGATACAGCGATGGGCTGAAACCTTTCTTTGGATGATGCATGCATTCCATTTCTTTCTTGTGATGAATGATACCCACTTCCGGATCAAGCTGGACCGACGCAAGGCAACTAAGCATAGCGTGGGCGTTGGGATCAATGCTTGCAAGATTTTGAAACCATGGTAGAAGTCGCAAGAAAAGTCAGCTTCAGGCAGATACATGTACTTCGGACATATCTTGCATTATCTAACCTCAAGTCGTACCATCCTGTCTTCATGGTATAATATACAGAGCCATGTATGCAAGTCCCTGACGACTTCATGGTTGCACAATACCCGCTGAACGCCTGTATCCATCCTATATCCCCTTTACGTCCACATAATTCTCAAATGCGTGCCCATTTCTCCGGAACCCAGACTCCACTGGTAACTAGCATATTACCACGCCCCCCTCGTCCTCCCTCTCTTCCCCGCCATCCTCCTCGCATCCCTCTCCCGATAAATCGCCTTCCTCCCCCCAACCCTCTGCCCCTCCTCCCCCAGCCCCTGCAAGAAACCCCACACCCACCCGAAGTCTTCCATACTCTGCTCTATCCCCCTATTATAAACATAAACCCCCACTGCCGCCACCGTCACCCAAAGCACCATTTTGATCGCCAGACCAATCCAATACACAATCGTCTTCCGCATATAATCGAGCACTTTGAGCGACGCTATCAGTAGACCTGCTAATATGAGTAGTGTGACAATGTCGGGAGAGTCGGAGGAGAGGGATTGGAGGGCGTTGTTAGAGAGCCGGTATATGGGGTAGAGTGTGGGGTAGATGTAGCGGTAGAAGTAGGAGGAGGCGAGGAGAAGGATGCGGTAGATGGGGGCGAGGTAGGTGCGGTATGGGTAGTAGAATTCGTTATAGAATTGGGCAGCTTGAGGGAGGTATTCTAGGGAGCAAGGATCAGTGAATGCGCGAAGGCAGTGAAGTAAGCGGGAGGAGAAACCTTGGAGAAGATCCATGCTGGAGAGAGCTGGAGAGAGATGTTTGGAGGAGTAGTTCTTGCGTTGCGATGGGTCGTGGGGCAAGCTGGGCGGTTTGATAGTCTTCTTGTATCGAATCGGCGTATTTGTATGGGCTTCCCAACAGCTAACACGTTCTAATGCGCAAAGAAGCCCAAGTGACATATCTTTATCTTAACTTTGGCACATCGCGTGTCAATCCAGGCGGGTAAATCTCGGGCCAGACCCCATGACAAAGGGAGAAAAAGCCGTGTCTAACCGTCCGAAAGGTCAAAATAAAACGAGAACTCTGCTCGTTATTGCGTGTTTATGGCGGGCAGAAGTTGTCAGTCATTTGAAAACTTATCTCGAAATTGCACCGTTCGTAGCTCATTCGCCCCTGTTTTCAGACCCTTGCAGAGCTTCAAACCTTCCAACATGGCTACAATTGCAACGTACAAGGTGCCGAAGGTGGAGAATGAGAACAACGTGGGTTGGCAAGAACCTGCTTCTTCTTGGAGATCAAGCTATTTACATTGACACAGAATCATTACGCAAAAGGTTCCCCTGACCGAAAAGCTCTAGAAGAAGCCCTTCGAGAGGCCAAGAAGCAGACACTCGAAGTGCCCACAGTAATTGATGGTAAAGAGGTAGGGTCCATTGAATCGCACGAAGCAGACATACCCCAAGACCAGCATCCACGGCTTCCCGAAAGAGGTTGCAGCCCTGGAGTTCGTAGGACGCTGGCTGATTCCTCTCGAAGCTATGGGCAACACCACCATTGACCCAATCAAACCCTTCCTCTCACAAGGAAGTCGTTGCCAAATACACGAACGCCAGCTCCGACGATGTCTCAAGAGCCATTGAATCTGCGCTAGTAGCCAAACCAGCATGGGAGTCGATGCCCTTCGCAGATCGAGCCGCCGTCTTCCTCAAGGCTGCAGACCTTATTGGGGGGAAATATCGGTACGAATTGATGGCTGCAACGATGCTTGGACAAGGAAAGAACGCGTGGCAGGCCGAGATCGATGCTGCTGCTGAACTTTGTGATTTTTTGAGGTTTAACGTCCAATATGCTCAGGATCTGTACGCACAGCAGCCTGTCCACAACTCGCCAGGTGTCTGGAACCGCGTCGAATATCGACCACTGGAAGGCTTCGTCTATGCCATCTCGCCCTTCAACTTCACAGCTATTGGCGGCAACCTGCCCTGTGCCCCAGCTCTCATGGGCAATGTCGTCCTCTGGAAGCCCTCTCCCTCAGCCATAGCCTCGAACTACATCATCCACCGCATCCTCCTCGAAGCCGGTCTCCCACCAAGTGTGATCCAATTCGTACCTGGCGATGCCGTCGAAGTGACCCAGGCTGTCCTCGCCCACAAGGAATTTGCTAGCCTGCACTACACAGGCAGCACCACCGTCTTCCGCCACTTGTACGGCAAGATAGCCATGAATGTCACCGAGGGCAGGTATCGAGGCTATCCACGTATTGTTGGCGAGACTGGTGGCAAAAACTACCACTTAGTCCACACCAGCGCCGATCCTCACAACACAACAATTAATACCATCCGCGGCGCCTTCGAGTACCAAGGCCAGAAATGCAGCGCCACGTCCCGCGCCTACTTCCCTTCTTCCCTCTGGTCCAGCGTGAAGCCCGCTTTGATCGCGCAGACAAAAACCCTCAAAGTCGGACCACCAGAGGAATTCGGCAACTTCATCGGGCCTGTAATCCACCAAGCCTCATTTAACAAATTGAAGAAAGTCATCGATGCAGCAAAAGAAGACAAAGAACTCGAATGTCTGGTAGGAGGCACATACGACTCTAGCACGGGCTACTTCATCCACCCAACCATCTACCTTACCACGAATCCGCGTCATCACCTTCTCAGCACCGAGCTCTTCGGCCCCATCCTCACGATATACGTATACGACTCCCAGCCCAAGGAAGCGTTCGGCGATATGTGCAAGCTCATCGACAGCACATCCGACTACGCTTTGACTGGTGCAGTATTTGCAAAGGATCGCCAAGCGATCAGGTTCGCGGAGGATATGCTGAGGAATAGCGCTGGTAACTTCTATATCAATTGTAAGAGCACTGGAGCGGTAGTGGGCCAGCAGCCATTCGGTGGCGCGAGGGCCAGCGGCACAAATGATAAGGCGGGGAGTGCGAATCTGCTGTCGAGATTTGTCAGTATGAGGAGTATCAAAGAGGACTTTGTAGGGAGTGGGGAGGTGGAGTACCCTAGTAATGAAGTCTAATGGGGAGACGCCTGCCCGCTTGCCAAGAACACTACAAGAGTTGGTACAGCGGGCAATTGTCATGATAACAAAAGCGTGGTAACAAGCCTCTGTAGGTGTAATATTGGACGGACTAACAGCACAGAACAATGTAGTAAAAGTTCTCTATGGAAAGTCTTCAGGGGGTCCCTGCTCTTGTTCTGAATTGATCAGTGAACGCAATTTCAAAGGTGCTGAGGCTACTCACCTTGCCATTCATGCCCCTTGTATGGGCCTCCTTTTCGAATACCTTACAGCTGGCCCGACATTCAGGCCCATCCTCATACGCCATGTTGATACTCCCACTGCCTCCTGATCTCAGCCCTCGGCGCCACTTCACCAAATTCCTCCTCACCAGCACTATCGTGGCCCTCATCTTCGGGTTCAGAATCCTCGTATACAGAGTCTTCCCGGGTAATAACCTCAAAGCCACCATTGCCTTGGTAAGAATTACTCCGCTTTTTGCGCAAAAGGTTTTGATAGACCTTGTACATATGAGACGACTGTGGATTATTCGCAGATGAGGAATGCAAAGAACGCGAGCAATGTGATTAGGAAGAGAGCGAGTATGCCGTGCTTGGGTCCGATGGATGGGTAGCCAAATCTGCTGGCAATGGACATGTCTGATAGTTTGCCCTTGTTTGTCAGATCTGCAAAACGTTTCTGCAATAAGAAGTTATGCTCGGAGGGTGCAGTGACTTGTTGGATGGAGAGGAGAAGCGCAGGATGTTGGGAAGGAGCCACATCAGGCAGCAACATCGACACGCGGAAGACAAGTCAACTAAATCTCTTCTGCCAAGCTATCGATTTTATCTCACTCCTGTAACGCATGATCGCTCCACAATTTCTTCGCTAGAAACAACGCATTCTTGACCCCGTGATCTACATCATTCGTTGAATAGGAGGAAACGCCAGATTGCATACTCTACTTCCCATTCAATGGAAAAGCGAGGCACTCTCAGCTTAAAGATGTTTAGTCTTCACTCTCGACGGGGGCCTCCTCCTCGCTGAAGGGGCGAGTGTCAGTAATTTCGTTGTATAAGGTATAGGAGGGAAACCTACTATTCCTCCTCACCCTCGGAAATGGATGCCTCCTGGTATTGCTGGTACTCGGAAACAAGATCGTTCATGTTGCTCTCGGCCTCAGTGAACTCCATCTCGTCCATACCCTCGCCAGTGTACCAATGCAAGAAAGCCTTACGACGGAACATAGCAGTGAATTGGTCACCAACACGCTTGAACAGCTCCTGAATCGAGGTAGAATTGCCGATGAAGGTCGACGACATCTTGAGACCACGGGGAGGGATCGAGCAAAGAGCGGTTTGGACGTTGTTGGGGATCCACTCGACGAAGTACGAAGCGTTCTTGTTCTGGACGTTACGCATCTGATCTTCGACCTCCTTCATCGAGACCTTGCCACGGAAGATGGCAGCGCAGGTGAGGTAGCGGCCATTGCGGAAGTCCGAGGCAGCCATCATGTTCTTAGGATCGTACATCTGCTGAGTCAATTCTGGCACAGTGACGGCACGGAATGAGGAAGCACCACGGCTAGTGAGAGGTGCGAATCCAACCATGAAGAAATGTAGACGAGGGAATGGCACCATGTTGACGGCCAATTTGCGGAGATCGGAATTGAGCTGGCCAGGGAAACGTAGGCAGGTGGTAACGCCGGACATAACAGCAGACACCAAGTGGTTGAGGTCACCGTAGGATGGGTTGGAGAGCTTTAAGGTGCGCAAGCAGATGTCGTAGAGGGCCTGTTTTGATTAGCATTGCAGAATTGAGAGCAACGAGCAGTACATACCTCATTGTCGATACAAAATGTCTCGTCAGAGTTCTCGACCAATTGATGCACGGAGAGCGTAGCGTTGTAGGGCTCGACAACGGTATCGGACACCTTAGGAGATGGCACCACGGAGAAGGTAGCCATCATACGATCGGGGAATTCCTCGCGAATCTTCGAGATCAAAAGCGTACCCATACCGGCACCAGTTCCACCACCGAGAGAGTGGGTGATTTGGAAACCCTGGAGGCAGTCACACCCCTCAGCCTCACGACGCACCACATCGAGGACCTGGTCCACCAATTCTGCACCCTCAGTGTAATGGCCCTTTGCCCAGTTGTTACCAGCACCAGATTGACCAAAGACGAAGTTGTCAGGACGGAAGAGTTGGCCAAACGGTCCAGCACGGACGGCGTCCATGGTACCAGGCTCGAGGTCGACCAAGACGGCACGGGGAACATACTTGTTGCCAGATGCCTGTTGATGGTCAGCCTGATCACGTGGTACGGAGAGAAATCTCACACTACCTCGTTGAAGTAGACATTCATACGCTCGAGCTGGAGATCAGATGTTCCATTGTACCTAGGCGGTGTTAGAGAAGCAAAGTTTGACTCATGCGAGCTTCCACTTACACGCCAGCACCATCGAGTCCATGCTCGCCTGAGATAGTCTGCCTTTATCACCAATCACTATGAGTATATCTTCAACATCGCGTAGGAATTGTCGAGAGAGAACACACCAGAATGCGGCACCGATTTGGTTACCCTAAAATTGTTAGCAGTGACACTCGATTTGTGAATGCTCAAGCTTACGCATTGACCGGTCTGGAGATGAACCTATACATCGACAAGATCTTGAATCAGCCATATAATCTTTTGATGTTGGGTTGGGGATGCAGGAACGCGTTGGGGAAATTGCTTCCAAACACGGGGCAACGTACGATCTCACGCATCTTGACGGTGGAGCAAGGATTTCTGAGCACTGTTGTATGTTTGAAAGGTGCAGAGCAGTGTGAGTGCTCGAGGAGGGTTTTGTGAGGAGATGTATGTTGAGAGGTGGATGTAGAGGAGCAGGAGAGAAGAGCCGGGCGTGTTGTGGGCAGCGCCTACCTTAGCGCGTGACCCGGCTTGGCGTAAACAAGGACATTCTGGTGCCTTCGCAAGAATCAAAGCCTTACAGTCAACTAAATCATTCGCTTGTAGAGGCTTTAGTTTGACACTTTTGTTTTGAATATGTACATCTTCTCCAAACACCCATGGCTATGCTAGAATTGTCCGATGTAGTCCTAAGGAATCATACTTTCTCCCATTTCACAAGGCGCTTGATTACGTTACTTCGAGAAGCTTTCAAGGCAGTGGAGACATCCTGCGAATCTATAGGCTCGTTGGCTGCCGCATTGAGGTCCTCTGGCCTCTCATTTCTCTCTGTAGCAATCTCTTCAATCTGGCCGATCTTCCATGCCCGTAGAAACCACATGCATACTGCCGCTGCCATATACATGATACCTGTGAAGATCTGTGCATGAAGATAGATGTCCCCAGACATTTGCCTCAGCTCAAGAGCTATTGGTTCAGATACTGTTGGAAGATTAGCGAGGTGCATGAGCAAGAACTGGGCGATATAACTCACCCGTTGTGGGAAGAACCAGAAATATCCAAACAATCGACAAGCCAGATGGTAGATTCTTCAAGCCAATCACTTCGGCGCCAACAGGTGCAATCGTAGTCCAGAACGTCCCAGCGACTGTGCCCACGATAATAGCAAAGAATGTGAGAACGCCAAAGCTCTTGGCGAAGATCCAGATGACGAAGCAGAAGAGGCCCCCAATGAAAGTGCAAGCTCCAGCTAAGTTGATACGACCAGCGTAGTCAGAAGTTACACCAACCACAGGTCGACCAAGCCCTTGTCCGAGGTTGAGCAACGCGCCAATGATGGATCCCTGCTGCGCACTCAAGCCGATGCTGACTGCGTAATTCGGCAATGAGAAAAGTAGGGTGATGTAGCCCATCATGCTGAAGAATCCCCAACCCAATAGTAGCAAAAACTCCGGCTTCTTGAACAGCGTGTAATCAAATGCCAATTGTATCGATCCAATTTGCTTATTCCGATCCCTTATCAGCATGGCGCAGACCAAGTTGACTCCGCATGCCAGTATTCCTAATATCCTGAAAGCCCATTGAACACCCAATTTATCGATCATAGTGTTCGTGGCTAAGCTGTACATCATTCCCCCTAGACCACTGCCCGCAGTGCCAACGCCGTTGGCCAGACTTCTCTTTTTGGTGAACCACTGCGGTACTATGCCCACAGATCCCACGAACAGAAACCCCATACCAAACCCAAAGCAGACGCCCTGGCTCAAGAAGAGCTGCCACACTTGATGCGTGAATGATGCGCTGATCAACGCAACTACCTCGAGGAAAACACCGAGCAGCAACGTAGTCCTGGTCCCGTATACTCTTGTAGTGTATGTAGCAAGCGGCGATATGGCCAATGCCTGTGAGATCGATAGGCCCCCAACAAACGCGAATTCTAATGCGGTTGCATCGGGATAGTAGTTGTTGTCCAAGTAGTGTGCGAGGAAGATGCCGTACGAAGAGTTGATGCCCCAAGTGTGGGCGTTTATGAAGAAGGTACACGCAACGCAGACCCAGCCATAGCCTCCGTCTGGAGGCTCATCGTCCTCTTGTTTCTCTTCGACTTGGGGCTGGTCTGCGCCTAGGCCGGCTATCGTTGTCTCTGAGCCAGAATTCGTGGGTGGGTTGCCCTCTCGAAGGTCATTTGTTTTGGAGGGCGTTTGAGGCGCTTCTTTCTCGGCGTTCATGGTGGGAGTGAATGGCCATGGAATGGTATGACAATGTGCGATTGGGGCAAAGGAAAAAAGCTGTACAATGTATTTGAAGCCATGACCACCGAGCTGGCAGCGCGGTTCAATTGGGAAAAGAGTGTGTCATGGGAGGGCCCAAAAGATGCCGATTTCCGGGGGCGCTATCCCCGGAGCTAAATACAGCCTAGAAAGTAGCGGTATTTCACGCTTAAGCGCGGGCTAGAACTATCAACTTTGCAAGATTTTCAATCTAGCAACCTCGCATCGAAACAGCGACAGCAAAGCTCGTCTAAGCATATGCAATAGATTCAAGCTCGCCGTCGTGAACGATCAACTACTCATGATAATTTTCAAAGCCTTGATGAGCCAAGACGCCGAACGAATGATCTTCTGTTTCAAGCCTAACCGAACACAGAGTTGGGCCATAGGTAGAGTACAGCCTTGCAATATTAGCAAGGAAAGGATTATGACCCCCCACCTTTCTCAGTAAGAGAGCTGTAATGGCAGCACGAACGTATCGCGATGGGACTTTCGAAGTTGCGCCTCGAGATCCGCAGTAACATCGACCACGGTGCGGAATGGTCCAAGGACAACATGGTTCGTGCAGAAATTGGTGGAGAACTTGATACGAAGTCCATTGAATGGACGTAATCAGGCCTCTATTTGGACGGAATCCACGCACCGACGAACATTTCGTCCGGGCACTTCCCAAGCCTTTGGTACGCATGTTGTGAGGGCTCTATGCGAAGCTGCGGTATGTAGAGTGCCTTAATGAAGGCTCGTACGGTTTTTTGGCTGAAGCGGAGGCATTCCACAACGACAAGGCTGAGATCTTCAAGGCGCAGTCCATCGTCGGCACTGTTCTCCCAGTTGCATCTAGGCCGCATGTGGATCTCCGAGATAATTGGCCTCGCCATTCAAGGTGGGTTACACTGTATGGAGATCAGCGTGAGGAGCTGAGAATCCTTCAAAAGGGTTATTTGCTGCGAGAAAGCCATCTATCCCCTCTAATTCCTCTTGCCAAGACCCCATGGTTTTAGGTGAGAGCCAAGTCATATCCTAGCTAATATCGCAATGTTTGAAGTTATTCCCGCTACCGAGTGTTCTTCATCTGAACATTGCTATGATTGTCTTGACTGGCCTTGCAGTGTTCCTGCGGCTTGTGATTAGGGCACGATCGAAAGCGTCATTTGCGGCCGAAGATAAGTGGCTAGTTGCCAGTCTGTTGTTCTTTTGCACTTACATGGGCTCACAAATCTGATGTATGTACACTGCATCTGCTTGACAATTTTTCTGACAACAGGTGAAAAGTCATCATCCATAGTGGCGACAAAAGTGCAACGGCCTCTTTGCCGCCTCATCTACTGGAGCAAATAGCTATACTTTCGTACCTGGCAACGCAGTCTGCAATTCCCACCGCGGCCACAGCAAAGATCTCTGTTCTCTGCCTGTATCGCCGCATCTTCGTCACTGAATTAGTCCGACTCAAGAGTCTTATTGTCGAGCTGTGTGTTCTCGTCCATTGAAATGCGTCCGTTATCGGGTTACTTTTCCACTGTATCCCATTCCAAGGGGCTTGGCGGAAGACGCCACAAAGTAAGTGCATCAACGTCGCTGCTTTCTTCCAAGCTCTCGAACTCGTGAACTGCTTGTTGGACGTCGTCATGCTCTGTCCACCTTTGCGGGTCATTCGAGAATTTCAGATGCCTCTGAAGCAAAAGATTGCACTAAGGGTGATGTTTCGCATAGGTGGTTTATGTGTGACCCGTCACCTCTACCCGTGTAAATGGTTATGCTGAGCTGACAGATATAGCGTCTTGATTGCGGGCGTATGTCGTATGGCATTGATACACAGAGCTCACTCTACCACATGTATGAGCTTCTCATTAATTCATTGGAATGCTGAATTAATTTCCAAAGAGTCTCATTGAGTCCTAACAGCGTATCGGTAACAATCGAGAGTGGCCTCGCCATCGTTTGTGCTTGCCTACCCACTTATCGTCCAATCCTATCTCAAAGCATGCTCATAGCCTCCAGCGTCAATCCTTGGTCTTCTTCTGTTCTGAGCCGTACCAAATGGCGAGAAGGAACCCTACCAAAACGCAACATTCCATCTGAGCAATCCCGTAGGCGCGACGAGCCTGATCGCAATCGATATAGACAGATCGACGACGGGACACTTGACAGCGAACACTTGACGGGGGTGATCGGAGGGCTACGTGTTGAAGGCGGCGTTTTCGATGAGGGGGATTATCCTCTCAACGCAATTCGAGTGAAGCATACAACAGAGATTGTGCAACGACAAATTCGCATTTGACTATCTAGATGGGGGAACGAAAGTGAGCCTCAGAATATTAAGGAACCAGGTTGTACGTTGATCAGCCGTCGACATGTTCCGGTCATACATTCCTGAAGAAAAGGGAAGAAAACCATTGGTAGCAGCAGGATGTTGGTACGGAACCAAATTTGAGCTCCTCGGATATTACAGAACTATTAAATCAACAGACAGAGCTATTTATCAGCTTTGTGACTTTCGCAGCTTGGATGGCATCATCAACATCAGGCTTCTCCGTGGAGTTACAGATATAAGAAGCAGCTTTCGTGTAGACCGCAGACTGGGCTCATCTTCTGTTGAATGAAATAAGATTAAGCCTTAACGCCAAAGCTTGTCCTGGTTCTTTCGATCCCTTCTCGATGCATGCATGTCATCTGCCCACTCAACAAGTCTTTGACGATCCAACGCTTCCCTTGAAGATCTCGGAATTTCTTCTTGAGAACAATGCTCAGTCATCTGGCTCGATGCTGGCTTGAAAAGCCTTTAAGCTTACAATTGATATAGTCCCGTCCAGAAATGCCTGCAGGTTAAATTCCAAAGCCGCAATCTGGCTCCTCAATCCTAACTTCGCGGCTGCAAAATTTAGCAAATCATCCTGATGATACTCAAGAGACGCGCGCAACATGCCCAGGCCAAGATCGCCATGCTTTTTGATCATATCGACCATGCAATTATCCTGTAAGACACTTGTAATCTGCACATGGCAGATGCCAATGACTATGTCACGAAGCCCCATATCTGTCTCGGGAGTGCTGGTGAAAATGGCCTCGATTACATCTGGGATCTTGGAGACGGACTGGTCAAAGTCTATCAGAGCCCCGAACTTCGCCATTGCAAGTTCTTTGAGTGCTGGGACGTCGTACTTTTCTGCAAGAGCATATACTTGTACATTGCTCATCAACATGTATTCATGGGTGTCGGCGTTGATATTCAGCTTAGACTCGGTGTCCTCTGAGTCCGTGGCTGTGATAGTAGCAGTGCCCGTAGCTGCCGGGTCCGGTACAGTAGGTGCACCCTCACTGTCGTCGTACTTCAAAGTGTAGAGATAGCGCAACATGTGTTTCACCGCAAGTGGGTCATCGTCATCGAGTGAGATAATTCCGTTCTTTGCTTCCTGTACGTACCGTATCAGCAACAGCACAGACAGTGCTTGGCCTGCTTGTAGGCTAATAAATGAGAGGTGTGTTGTAATTTCCAATGATTGTCATGAGCGAGCAGTGCTTCTGATGGCCTTGAACGTACAACATCTGTCAACGATTCTTTATCTTACCTTGAATTCACCGTCACAGGCGGCAGCGAAGAACTTTGAGCGTTGACAAAGTACGCCGCGATGCACTTTCCACTCCTCACCACCGCAACGGATGGTGACATCAGAGTATTTCCCTGATTCGAAGAGCTCTACCATACCGGCCACCATGCTGGAGTTGTGGATGTCAGACATCTTCGCCGACTGGTATGTTGCGAGTATTACGCTGGGGAATGATGAAGGGGACAAGAGTCGAATCGAGCTTTGAGGCTTATGGGAGAACTGTGTTAAGATGCTTTCGGGTCTGCGATGTTGAAGGACCGATACCCAGGAATTCGCTCACTGAAAATGGCAGAGCTTATCGTACCAATGAGGCAGGATATCTGGGCCCGGTGGAGATACTTGCAAAGTGAAGTACAAGGAGACTCTGTGTGTTAGCCAAAGGATAGAGTTCAAAATTGATGGATGAGGGATGCAGAAAGTGTTAAGTGAAGAAGACGGTACCTTGTGAGCGCCACATATCTCATGTCACATTGACAATTGAGATACTCAACACCCTGATGTGGCATCAAACCAAATTCACTCTTGACACACCCCTAACTCTACTTTAGGCCCAGAAAGTCTCGTGTCGAGCCACATCCAAATTCGACACACTGCCGGAGCAGGATTAATGCATAAACGGGCTTCTATGCGAAAAGCACTCAGTCTAATAAACACTTTGGATCAACGCATCAGAGTGTTTGAGATCAGCTTGTTCGGTCCAGAAACCTTACTTGTTTTACGTTTGAGGCAACACCGACGCTGAACTCCCGCTCTCAACTATAAATTGCTTTCCCTGTTCTCTTCTCTCGCACATCTCCGTGCTTAGAGGAAAATCAGTCAAGATGTTAGACATTCATCAAAAAGACCTCCTGTCGGCTTTGAACAACCTCTTCAGTTCGTCGAAATACTCAGACCTGACTGTTCGCTGTGGACCAGACGAGTACAAGGTGCATCGCTCGATACTGTGCCTACGCTCTGAATTCTTTGCAGCTGCATGCGATGGAGGTTTCAAGGTGAGCAAAAATGGTGTGCTAGCAGTGGTGACATCGGTCTAACATAAATCACAGGAAGCAAAAGAGGCCATCATCTCCTTGGAAGACGACGACCCAGCTACAGTAAGCCGAATGTTGAAATATCTGTATACCCTCGATTACTGTGACGGCGGGGCTGTGCTGCTAGAACCTGACGCTAGCATTACGAGCGAGAATCCCGGATCCGAGACCAGGCTAGCACTGGATTCAGACGAACCTGAAGCGCCGGACACTTTGTCTGACGGAAAAAGACCAAACGAGAATGACATGAACGTTGATGCAACCGTACAGTGCAAGTTAATGAACAATGCTCGTGTGTACGCACTTGCGGACAAATACGCCATTCCTGCGTTGATGAAGTTGGCAAGGGACAAGTTCGAAACTTGGTCGCACTCAGTCCTTGAAGGTCTGTACTACCCGGACGTCATCGACCTTGTGTTCGAGAGCACCCCTGACACTGACACCGGGCTGCGCAATATTGTCATAGAGATATGTGCTGGCAAGGTTGATTCAGTCTTGCTCGATAGAGATGTGTGCAATGAGATCGAGAAGCACGGTGACCTCGGACTAGGAATGCTGCGCAAAGTGATTGAGCAATATGACAATAAGTTGTGTGCCGCAAACCATTGTGCAGACGTCTGGCGAGATTGGGCATTGAACCGGAAAGGTAAAATGGGTTTCTTGTCGATAGACGAAACTTAATTCAAATTACCCGGCAGGAGCAGCGATAGACGAAAGTTTGGTGATTTCCATCAAGCTTTTCATCATTTCCAAGACAAGAACCTCACTGTTCGAGAGGGTATGAGTACCGAGGATTACTAGCTGCTTGGTAAAGAGTCAGAGGTACACTGCGAGCGAAAGGCTGCATTATTAGGAGGAAAACCGAATATCGACGATGAAACCATCAGTCGAAATATGTACTTGACATTGGCGTTCGGAGTCTACTAGCTTAGAAGTTGGGCAACCTTATAGACGATGCATGAAAGCGAAAATCAAACCAACGGCCGTACTCTTCACAAAACCACCTTAGCGGCAGGTGAACCTGCAAGTCCTATTCTATATCCCAGATGGCGATATCCAAAATGTTTCTGGTCCTTCACAACCTTCGATGTTGATCGGTTGTTATTTTGGTCAGGAAGACACGTGCTTGTACCGATAGGTTCTCGGAGCGAGTTTGTCTCATGCAAAGATAGCGGCACAATACCAGACTAATAGATATTTACAATGCTTTGTATCGAAAAGACACACTCATTAACCAATCAATCAAAGCCCCTAACACAGAATGTATCCACTTCTCTTGCTACACACACTTCTTAAACGCCATGAAAGAATCACCGCATCATTGGTTTACCAAAATGCGAGCTATGTTGACGTTTGTGATTGGCGTTGTTGCTCGCCAAGGTTGTATTTCCGCGCCAGGGCAGTGATGGGAGTTTTGACGTCTCGATCTAAAAAGTGAAATCTCAGGATCTGCATGAACTTTTCGAAGAACCGAGGTCTTTCAAGGCTCAATTTGCACAAGGCTGAACACCATGGGGCTCCTACCTCGACCACATTGAGAGATCCAAAAAAAGTTCACCAATCGCCAAGATTATTGAACCAGATGCCTCAGACCTAATCTAACTTCATGCAAAACAGCCATCCGCGAACACCACGAATTTATACTCTTTGTGAACTTCCTGAGCTCAATCAATCTCGGCCGTGAAATAGATGTAAGTAATTACCTTACTGGGATAGAACGCCCAGGCCAGCGGTATCCTACTTCCAATTATCTGCTGCATTACGTGATGACACACACACCCTTTTGTTCCCGAGGCTACACATCAGTATGCGATCTTGATAAGAAAGATTTCTGCTTTCTTCTGACCTGCTATCAAACGAGCATCAATGTATGCCGTGATCAGCTAACGCTCTAGGCTAAGATATAGGACTCGCTTAGCAAACAATGATGAAAGAAAATTGAGAAATGGGGCAAATCATAATAATCGAAATACTCCTTGAATGAATGATATCTCCTGCAAGGCGGCGGCCGAAAGCTAAACTAATCTAGTCGTTGTCAAACGTTTTGTGGAAACACATTACAGAAGTGAAAAGCGAATACTCGATCGACCTCGAGATAGCCGAAATAGCCAGTCATACGAAGTACATTAGCCCAGATATCCCCAGCATCTCTTAGAATTCGCACAAAATACCGAATCACCTAAGCAACCTCTCAATGTCCCCCAACCTAGCCGTACTTCCCTCCTTCGCCCTCTTCCCTGTCTTCTCTTGGAACGCAGTCATCATCAATTTCCGCTTCTCGGCCTGAATATTCAAGACTTGGTCCTCGATACTATCGTTCATCACAAGTCGCCAGACGGTAGTAGGCTTCTTCTGACCTAATCGATGCACGCGATCGACAGCTTGGTCCTCAATAGCCGGCGCCCACCATGAATCTGCCAGTATGACTTGATTAGCTGCTACCAAGTTCAAGCCGACAGAGCAGACGGCCAAACTGGCGAGCATGATGGTGCACTCTGGATTGGTCTCGAGAGCGACGAGGGAGGCATCACGTTGATTCGCACGCATGGTGCCATCGATACGGGCATATTTGTAGCCGTTGGCGTCGAGCTGGGCTTGGATAATGTTGAGGAAGGAAGTCCATTGGCTGAATATTACAGTCTTCGTGCCAGCTTTTTTGTGCGATGCTTTGAGAATTTCGAGTAGAGCTTCGACTTTGCTGCTGCTAGTGTCGACGTCGATGTCATGCATCTCCGCAGTCTCGCCCATTTCCACAACTGGGCGTACGAGGTTTTCGACGTCCATCAACTCGGCACGGCACATTGGGCATTTGTGTTGGGTTTCAATGACGCGCTCGATACACTCATAGCCAAAGGCGTGAGCGCAGGCAGTGATGACTGGATTGTGGAGGTCTTCCAAGCAGACAGGACAGTCTTCGCGGCTCTCGATGCTGACCTGTAGCATGTCTTGCAGCGCCCTGCGGTTCTCAGGCGTGAGGTCGACGACTTTCTGTGATTCCAGTTGTGACAGTACTGAAGTCACACGCTCGCCGCAGAGCTTCCAGTGATTGCAGACCTGCCTCAATCGGAGCAGCATCTCGAGCAGATGACGATATGCGTCCTGAGGTTTGCCGCTATTGTTCTGGCTGCGCTTGTATGTGGTTAAGAGGCCTTTGGCTTCGGCCTGTAGAGCTTCGTACTTCTCCTTCTCGTGGGGCAGGAAGTCAATGCGGTGCACATATTCCGCGAGTTCAGGTAGTTTCAGGTCGACGAATTTCATTTCCTTCTTACGGCGCAGGCAGATGGTAGCCATCAAGGCTTGTAACAGTAGGCTTGCATTGACATCACCTTGGTTCAATGGCCGAATGAGTATGCTATTGAAGATCTCAAGACGCTCTAGACCTCCGGTCAGGCCGATGAATCGAACCAGCGAATAGAGGTCCTTGAGATTATTGATGATTGGAGTTCCTGTGAGTACCCACTTCGACTGAGCAATGAGGTTCGTAGCTGCCAAAGCTGATTTGGTGTTTGGATTTCGGATGATGTGGCCTTCGTCCAAGATAACACGTCGCCATTGCATGGAGAATAGACCTTCTGAGCGAGGAACCGGTGGAGGGTCTTTCTTGCCACGGGGGAAATAGTCCGTTGCTAGGCTTCCATAGGATGTAATCACCACATCGTACTTCGCAAAATCTTCGGGCTTCATTGGCTTCTTACCACTGCCATGGTAGGTAAGAACCCGCAAAGCATATTCGGACTTGACATGATGAGCAATCTGTCCGCTCCAATTGCTCATCACCCCAACTGGTGCAATGATTAAGGTAGCATTCGAAGAGCCAGATGTTTTCGTTTCTGCGACCATCAGAGAGATCATTTCCAGCGTTTTCCCCATGCCCATGTCATCGCTCAGAATTCCTCCGCTGGCAAGTGTGGGCTCACGATTCTTGAGTGAGAAGTTGGTAGCAATATTGGTGAAAACGTTCGACTGATTTTTTGATCTCTTCCATAGCTGCACTGCATCGTCTGATTCAACAGCTGGTATTTGCGGGTTCTCTTTCTCCAAAAGCCAAGCCAGAGCCTGGCGCTGGTAGGGAAGCATTTGCGTCTGTAGCTTGCTCGGGCATTCCGCCATCGGCATCTGGGCGAGGATGTCTTCTCCAGCACCAAATTTCTCGGTGATCTCGCCCAACTCCCTAGGGTTGAAGAGTTGGCTTGTCTCCATGAGCTCCTCGAGGCTTTGCCCGGAGTTTCCATCTACTTGCGACAATATTCCCGCGTAACCCTGGCTTGAGTTGCTAGGCTGTTGGCCACCTCCCTTCTTCCCGCCACTGACTTTCTTCGCCGCTGCAATATTCTTCAGTTGCTCCGCCTTGCGCTTCTTCGCCTCCCTCTCTTTCTGATCAATAGCTTGCGACGGTAGCCTGTCGGCTTTCAACTGATTCCGTAGGTTTGCTCGCTCGACGGGCTCGCTAGTCCCAAACAACTTCAATTGAACGGGACAATCGTAAGAGCCGAGGTGGCCAGATAGGGATCCTTCAATCAACAGAGCTCCGGAATCAAGATACTTGGCCAACTTGGCCGCATTGGTCTTTGGTATATGACCAATTTGCTCCCGCTGAACGTTGTCGACGCGAAGAGCGTTAGAGTCGTACGGGTTCGTAGGTTCTCTGCGTATAAGAACGTATTCTCCAGCGGTTGCGTGGCCTCTATAGTATTGAACTCCGACAATTTTGGTGTCCAACACACCATAAAGCTGGTAGCTTGCCGTTGCGCTATCGTCGCCATCTTGAGAGGTTATCACAATATCGTCTGCATCTTCCTCTTGACTTTGAGCGACCCAGGTGTCTCGCTGTGACTGACTGACGCCGTTCCCAGGTGGGGGCCTTCGGTACTGTGATGAGGATGATGCGTCGTCGTCTCTAGTGAGGTCGATCACGTCGTGCTTGCGCTTGCCGTTAGCAGTCGCCATGATAATCGTTGTCCAGGCGAGCGTGGCCAATATGCGCAGGAATGACGGTGTTGTCTCCTAGATCACATTTTGATAAGCGTTGATGCAGCTTGAAAGGAAAGCGCGTTGTGTCAGACACAATTAGCGCGAGCGCGCCGCCACGTGACTTCATGATCAGCGCTAGCCGTTTACGGACTGTCTTTCTGCGCTAAGCCCGTATTCCGCTTGAAAGCAAGTTGAGGCCTGCAATGCGTTGACCAAATTGATGGCGAATCGATTGTTGTTCAATGGATGTATTAGAGAAGACTGAAGATCCGTTCTTAGAATTGGAGTAGCCCCATTGGGCCAGAATGTCTGGATTCAATCTCACAAAGTGTGTCCAAAGAAACTATACAAAGAGCTTTATAAGTCTACTCTTCCGAGCGGCGAGAATTTCCCCCCTGACAATATGCCTCCATCGGCCACCTTTTCTCTGGCAGCTAGTCTGTCATGCAACAGTCTCCTACCCATAAGACAGCAAGTTGAATGATATTTTGCTCTATTTGTGGAATGATCATACCTTATTAGACGCTGGACCTGTCGCAAGGTTCCTTAATCTGGCTCGTGTCTCTCCGAAGAACCTCTCAATCTTATTCGGCATGAGGCTCAATGACAAAACATACGGATACCAAGCCCTCTCCTAGTCCATATCCACATGTGATATCTCATTGCACTTCCACTGACGTCGGTCTTTTTTGCATGATGCCCGTCCTTCGCGGCACTACCTCGCTTCAAGAGCTTGCGACAGAGCTTCTGGCTCCCTGAGACTGAGGGGTCCAGGAGCAGGTTCTGTATCCGCATAGTGGGCGAGGTCCTCAAAGAACAACAACAACAACGACATTGGTTTCTTTGATATCGAAGTGGCTGAACTTGCTGTGGGATCAACACTCAGCCATCTCGTGACTTCTCTGTGCCTTTTCAGAGAGATCAACTTCCACTAGTCACTGTGTTTGCGCTGCTCGAGAATCATGCCGGAACCCCTCAACCTCCCGAACGAACTCTTACTCCATGTGTTCTTGTCTGCTTTTGCGCGACCTATCATCCATCGCCTCGTTGATGTTTCACGCAATTTCCTTCTAATAACTTTTTGTAGAATGCTTCCAGGGACCACTCTCCTCGTATCCGACCGCTTAAATCTTCACTCGAGGCTGTTGGCCAGCCTGCACTTGTGATCTCAAACTAGCAAGATGACGTAGCTTTGTTTTCGAAGAGATCGTACGATATGTTGCGGGTGTGAACATCGTAAGCATGTCGCGATTTGTGAGAAAATCATCCTAGACACTTGTATTGGGAACAAAACCGTAGGACATGAAAACGTTACATTGCAGCCTCTAGGAAGGCAACATTTCATCGGCTCTCGTCTTTGCCGGCGATCTTTTCCCCAAACTAAAAGACACAAATTTCCAGTGACCCTCATTGGGCGGCAAGCGTTGGCTCCTCTCCCGTCCACCCAGCACATACGTATTCCGTGGGAACACCTTCGCTTCGCCACTGGTTGCAGCGGGATGTGTTAAAATCTGCATACGCTGCGACTCCTTGAAGATCAATTCGCATCAGTGGATGCGCTGCTCATGAGCTATTCATATTGTGGTAATCAGTCAGGTCGCTAGCCAACGTCGTGACCGGGAAAAGGACAAGCATGTGTCTCGCAGGCTGGAACTCTATTGCTTATGCACCTTCCTCCCTATACACAATGCTGCCAACCCTTCAGGATGAGCTGATAGATAATGATTCCAAATCCTTCCCCTAAACTCCCTTATCCATATGCTGCAACGGAGCTATATCCCTCTCCAGCGAGACGCGTCCATCTTGAGACAACTCCGCCGCTATCAGGCCGTCGTGCAAGAACAAGAACCTCGATCCGGCAGCAAAGACTGAACGCTGGTAGTGGACTGCGAGCTCACGGACACCTCGCATCCAGCGCGTATCCCGAAGCGAATCCCGGGTTAGAAAAAGTACAAGACCATTACTGTCAAAAACCCGGAACTTTGGTACTGTCAGGCAGATGGCGCGAATGCACCGAGCGTTCGCAGGCCCAATTGCTTTGATAAAATTCTCCACTTGGCGAGGAGCTAGCCTTTGTTCGTAGTACTCATTCCAGGTGATCGCGAAGCGATTTTTGGAGTAGTAGATAGGGGTCGCTTCCATGTAGATATGTCTACATGTAGAGGCCAGGGCAAGACCTGACGCCAGACTTTTTGCTTGGATGTTGAGATCCTCCTGGATGTGAATTTGCTTCCCAGACCGGAGTAAACTTGGACCAAGCTGGCTGTGTTGACAGCCTTTTTTCTCGATGTTGATGGGATCGCTCACAAGGACGGCGTACTCCCAAACTCGATTACGAATCTCAGCTGGGAGTTTGAGAAGGGGGAATGCGACCGACATGTGCTGTTCCGCTATCACGATGTTATTGTGTCGAGGCGTAGACGAGTTTTTACTCCTCTTTCTCGTTTTCTTATGATTTCCAGATTTGGCGCGAAGATGCCGAAAAGGAAAGATTGGGAAAGCTGTTTTCAAGGTTCATAAACCCTTTCATGTCTTGTCCTTTCACGTCTTATCCTCTGACGTGTTACTTGGCATGTGTTCAAATTTGAGGCAGCATCGTGGAACAGCACACAAAATTGATTGTGCTATTTCATATCCATGAAGCGTTGATCCAAAGTATGAAGTAAGTAATCATGCACCCTAGGGTCTCACTCTCTTTGTCGCTACTTTTGCGCTGGTATTTTTAAGGCTTGATTTTCCACTTCTCATAGTCCTTCCCTTCATTCGTCCACTTCTTCGACAGGTTTTGTAGACTATCCCATCCGTTTCCCCCCATATACTGCAGCGGAACTACATCCTTGTCTAGTGAGACGAATTCAACCTCACCAACCTGAGTCATTCCGTGCAAATCACGCCTTGATATGAGAACAATATCTTAGATCCGGCGGGAAAGACGAGACAATGCAAATCGGAAGTCTCATGCCTTGAGTAAACACGAGGCAAAATTGCGAATACACAGTGCGTTCCGTGGCCGGGTAGCCTTCATCCGCTTTTGGGTAGTAGATTGAGCCTGCCTCCTTGTACGTCTGTTGGCAGGTGAAGGCTACTGTAAGGACGGAAGCGACTATGTATGGGTCTTCATGGTGATACTTTCTCGTGACGTTGATAGGCCTATCCAACATGACAACATTATTTCAGACCCGATTACGAAGCTTGGCAGGACGTCAAAAGAAGTGGACAGATCAACGGTATATTTTGATTCGCCATCTTGGAACTTTTGTGCTCTGACAGTAAGCTATAGCGCAGGCGAGGGAAAGATTTGTAGAGCCGTCAATTCCATCAAATTTTTGAGAGTGGTTCAGAGCCCTGCAAGTGTCAAGAGAATCTCGGTCGACTTTGGGTCGATTGTGGTGGAGGCGAAGAAATACAACATTGCTTTTCTCCAGTTAAGATACCTCAATCAATATAAGGCTCACGCGAAAATGGTCTACTATAAATTTTTAGAACACAAGTTTCTCTAGGATTCTTTTAACGGTCATTTAGGCTCAGAAGTCTTGGTTGCAGACATAGTAAGGCTGGAAGTCAGAGGTCTTGTATCTTTTCGCTGATCCTCTATAGAGGCTCACAGTTGGATCCACAAAATTGATGGGCTACAATAGGAACAGCGGTCCGATCCTAGTGAAAATTCTTGATATGGATCGAAATCACTTTCCTGGAGCTGACTGAAATGAATGAACGACGTGTCGAGTGTCAGTGTTTTGTGGGTCCGCAGAGTGTTGTCCAAAGCCCCACTAGAGTTGGAAAAATGAGATTTAACATCTCATTCTCAAGTGCTGAGAATCTTTGACCATGTATACGGGTGCGGCTCAGAATTCCGAATAAGGTGTCACTCCGAAGTGTGCAAAAGCCTATTATCGATAGTCTGAGGCTTGGGTTCAGTCAAATCAGTTTTGACCATAAGCATGGAACCCTATCAGTGCAACTCAGAATCATTGCATCCCTTTTTAAAAAGGCCTAGAACGTGTCAATTGGACAATCTTTGAAGTATGCAAGGTGTTCTTCGAGGGCGTATTAAAATAGAGAATGTGTTGCCTATAACAAACACCTCTCCCCATCTAAAAAACAACAATGACAACGCCAATCGAGTGACCTGCCAGCCTCATCACACCATCCACGCCCCCAAATCCCCCAATGTCCCAAGATGCTTGTTCTTCCAGTGGTCACCCAGTTTCACTTTCCTTGTGAATCCCTCCGCGCCTTTCCTTGCGTAACCCGCAGCAGGGCAGGAGGCCCCCTCGAGCCCAGGATTACGGGCCTTGGCGTGGCGTTGCAGATCGGTTGCGCAGCTAAAACTCTTCTGGCAATTCAGGTGCTCACAGAGGAGTTTGCCGCCGAGCTTCTCGTCGACCTCGATTTTCGGGGCATCAGGGACGATATCAAAACCTGGCATGGAAGGCCAACGGTTTCCGAGGTCATTGGAAGCCCCGAGGTCAATGTTGTGAAATTTGATTTTGGCGTCGATGTCGATGACATCGTCACGGCCGACCAAGACCCGGGCATCAATAGTTCCGGCGAAATGTGCCTTCAGATGGACGTCCAGCAGGTCCTCATCTGGTAAAGATAGTTCGTAACCGGGATACAAGCACGGGAATCCACAAAAATGATAATTTTCAAATTGCGTTGCGACTTCACGGAGACGTAGAAGAGCACTGCTAGAACCAGTATGTTACAAAAAAAGAAATTACCTATGCTCGACGACGTAGCCGCCGCCAGGCATTACGTAAGCGTATGAAGAGGTTGGATCCTCGTGATTGGCCTGTTTGAGAGCCTTGGTTAGATCAAAACAATCCGAGAAGACTTAAGGGAAGGAGGTGGGCTCGTCAATTGCCAAAAATAACGGAGTGAAATAAGGAGGTGCGGCCATGGTGGGTGGATGGGAGAGATTTCGGGGCGTGGTCAGCACTAAAAGAGGGCAGAAGAAGGCAAACAATGCTTTTCGTTGCGGTTGATTGAGATAAAGATTGGTAGATCGAGGAGACAACCACTAAGGTCAATGGAGCAGTGAAATCTTGAAAGATACAGGTACGGGGCCTGGTCTATACTTGTAAGCAAGTTTAGAGTAGGCTCGAAAGGTGTCCTGACCTTTGGTAACGGATTGCCCTGAATTATGAGTGTCAGGCCAATGATTGCCCGTATTTAGGCGTTTCTGCCAGCTGTGCCGTATCTTTGAAATGATTCGGTACAAGGGTCACTGCTAACCCTGCATCAGACAGTTTGACTGTATATGTAGTTTACCTGTGACGCGCTCTCCGTTTAAGTCATGTATTGTCTTTATGCACATACATTAGTTTCCATCTCTTCCAGCTGAATCATGCGCTTAATGCCGGCTGAGAGTCAGATACCAGACATGTACGCCAAAAATGCATTTGAAGCTCTCTTGACACATAGACCATGCCCCTGACCTCAATTTCAAGAGTTCTATCGGCAAACTCCATTTCCCAATTCCCCATTTTCCCGGTCAAAATCGAATGCAAGAAGACAACCGCCGGGTTATGGCTTATAGCGGTTCATCGGAGGAATTCGTGAGAGACAGATAGGCTGTCCAAGCAATACCGACCGTGGAGACGAAGGGCTGGGGATGCTTTATTAGAGATCAATGTCTAGGCGATGTAAGTCCCACTCACAATTTGGAATTGCAAAGGGATGACTCTGAAGTTCAGTATTTGCACCGCAGGCCAGAGCATGAAGTTGGCCTTCAGCGCTGGCAAGTATACGTCCTGGATCTTGCGAGCGACGGCTCGTCGTCCACCACCTTCAGTGACAGTCATGAAAGTGAAGAACATTGCTAGCCCTGTTTTGGATATCAGCCTAATCCAAGTTATTATACGTTGTGTATCACTCACCAAGTGGCGCAAAGATGAGCTGATCAAAGCACACCCGCTGTAGCGCCGGCACCGTCGCACTCTGCTTCGTGATCGGAAATGCTCTCGACAGGAACGAGAACCAATGGAACTGCACTGGTGACATTATAAAACCGTACGACATGAATCTCGTCAGTCTCTCGAAGTCGAAAGGTGGTGGGCCTGGTGTTCGGTGAGGTATCATGAATTCTGTAGCGTAGGGGCTCTTCTCATCATACTCGGGCATCTCAATACCATCGGAGATGTCTTTGCTTAGGGCGAGGTTTCGCCGTTGTTTGGAGCGGATGGCTGTGAGGGATTGGGCGACTGTATCTGCTATTCCTCCTAGGACCTGTTGTATAGCAGTTTTTAGCATCCTCTCCTTCATATCATCCAATAGCTTCTGATCTTATGTAATCCAGGAAACGTACAGCATTGGTAATCATAATAGTAAGGACTGTTGAGCACTCGTTAGCTGCTGCGCAAGTTTCATGCCGTCCAGACATACCTGGTTTGTCCGCATAGTAGGTATTGAACTTAGCAATCAGCCTGGACACGATAGCCATTTCGATTAGGAGTGCTAGTGCGTGCAGCAGTGGCTGAGAATATTGTATAGGATCAGCAGTGTTTCTAAGAAGTTGCGACTTGGATGTTATTCTGGTGCAGATATCATGGAGTCATGACTTGTAGGAAGGCACGCACCACTCGTCCATAGAGGCATCTGCTGTTGAGAGTATCGAGCACTCTCCGCCTCGTTGTTTCGAGCATCCTGGTTATTGTGTGTAGTGAAACTCCGGGATGGAGTGATGGGTGTCCGTAGATGCGCCGCCTGGCGGGATGGAAGTCGTTATGCTTAGGCGGGGCTCTAAAGCGAAAAGGGCTATTAGAAGACGCTGTAGTTTTGCTGATCAATAAGGAGCAAATCTTCACTTGCTCAATGCCGAGGGCGGGTGCGAATCGTGGTCGTCGAATGTGGCGTCGCCCCTCTGACACACTAGCCTGGTTGGACCCGAAGGCTGAGGGCCGCCTTTGACGAGTTCCCCCATCAAGCGTCTTCATCAAGCGCCTTTCACAAGACGCTTGAAATTCAGATTACGATTTCACTTGTTTGCTAATCCATTCTACAAGTGACCAGCTTGTTCCTATCATTTATGTCAACTGGGTCTATGCTTCTACTACGATATCAGGCACGTCACGGATGTCTATGGAATCATTGGTCACATTGTCGATAACCCGTATAGCTTCAACTGGTAGACGTCCCAGGGTGAGGGGAAGGAAATGTAACTCTGTACTGACACATGCGTCTGGATTTAAGGGCCTATGGATCAAGTAAGAAATGTAGACTGGAGAATCTTGATTAGACATACCCAATCCTGACATCCGTTGTCAAATTTATTACCTGTGCGGCCTCATTGCTTGCATTCCTCTGCCTTGCATAGACGAAGTTCTCGTCGATCACAGCTTCAGCTGTATCGCTGTTCTTACTCTCTGTAGCTGATGACGTGGAGCTTCGCGGCAAATGGCCCTCATTGACTCTTGATTTTCGCTTAGTGATTACAGTAAGAGCAAGCTGAACAGGTTTGTTCGAGCGGTTGAGCACCAAAACATCCCATGAGAACGGTTCTCGCACATTCACTGTCTTGGGCGCTGTGAAAGTTACCGAGAGACCAAAATCGCTGACGGAGACCACTCGCTGCCGTGTTTGATTGGCTCTTCCCCTGGAAGACGAGTCCCCTTCTCGAGTTCTCATGGGTAAATCATTGACGTTAGATGTTGAGGGCGCCATCGAAAGGCTGCTTGGCCTACTAGGTCTTTGCATTGATTGACCAGGAGCCCCGTATATGGGATTCAAGGCAGTCGAGAAATCTACGCCGGTCTTCCACCGCATCTCTATGGTAGGCCGGCAGGTCTTTGAAACAATTACAATAGCTTTGATCGTGACGAGTACCGTCCTCGCCGAGGTTGGGTTCGAGGCTTGGGAAGAGCTATCATTGGGGATAAGACGATATAGGCAGACAGGGTTGTCCTTCGGATGGCATAAAAGAGGCAGCATTGGTGCGCGGCCCTTCCCTAAGTCTTCCGTCGAGCCATCGGGCAACTTCATATCGATCTTCGTAATTTCAATGTCGTCTTTGGAGAAAGGTGCAGCCTCTATGTCGAGAGCCGCAATGGTGCAGGGTTTCTCGGTCCTGTCGTTGGACCTTGAATATCGAACTCTACTGGAGATAGCTGGAAGCGCACGAAAGGCTTTTTGTGGAACAACTTTCAGATTTCCATGATTGGCAGCACCATTGTAAGCTAAAGGAGCAATGCTTGATAGTCGAGACGCGGTGAGCTTCGGAATCGCCCCTTGTAAACTTGGGTCACCCTTCAAGGATTCCAATACATTGATGGACGCTGGGACGCCGCTTTGTAGGTACGGATCTAGAATTTGGACTCCGTTATCCTCTTTGACAGGACCCATGAGAGCAGAAGGCTTGAAGACGATCATAGGTGACTGAAGGCGAATCTTTGGTCGACCTGAGCTTCATCAATTTCGCTTCAATCGGGTACGTATTGCACAATTACCCACTCAAGGGAACCGTGGTCCTCCATATCGCCAACATGTAACTCTCCGGGTCCTGCTCATTTCCTTGGAGAATGACTTCGGTGGCGTCCTCAGACGTATCAATGTTGGTAGACCATAACGTATCTTCACTTCGAGACGGAGAAATCTCTTTCGATGATTCTTGACCGTTCGAAGGCCTAGACTGGAAGCCGTACGCTTGTACCTCTAAGCTAACCACGAGTCGGTCAAGGTAAAATTTGAGCCGAGTCTCATCCAGATATCGCATCCGAAGAACAACGTAGATAGTAATCAATTCATCTATCGCATCCCTAAGGATAAGTAAGACCACAGACCTTGATCTGCAACAGTGGTTCACCCACCGAAATACAGAAGAGACCTCTGCTCGACAGTCGATCCATCGTTAGTCCCAAGCAGCTGATTATTGTTGGTGAGTGCCTCCTCGATGTTGATTGCAGTAGCTTGAGGTACCAGGACCTGCAATCTGGAGCTCTCTATGAACTGCTTGGCGTCCATAAATACGAGAATCAAAATCCTGCTGGGGCAAACCGCGCGCTAGGGTCTCTGCACAAATTTTCAAACAGGAGCCATTGCGAGATAAAAGTTGATCGCTCTCGTTGGTGAAGCCAAGGAAGCAGCTTCGACGGGTCTTCCCGTTGAGCCTCATTTAGAACTACAGCCAAACGAAATTAACGGCCGGCCTCAAACACATTTTTTGACGATCGCTCATTGACATCATTCAGCACCGCTAGCTACTCCAGATAACCTCTAGAAGCAAGCAGAGGCTGTGAACCAGGTTCCTATAATATGAATGGTGCAAACGGCGGTGCGGTACCACCAGGCATGTGGTCAGAAGCCCGCAATGCTGAAGGCCGGGTATACTACTATAATACAGTGACCAAAGCGACACAATGGACCAAGCCTACAGAGTTGATGACTCCGGCAGAAGTAAGCACTTGGTCATCACTAAATGTGCATTCACGGAGCTAACAGCGTACAGCGAGCCCTAGCAAATCAGCCATGGAAAGAGTACACAACACCAGAAGGGAGGAAATATTGGTACAATACAGAGTCAAAGGCAAGCTCATGGGAAATGCCAGAGCTTTACAAGAACGCGCTCGCACAGGCTGCCCCCATTCCCAAACCTTCTATGCCGTAAGATCAATCCCGGGCACCCCAAATGCCATAGCTGACAGTCCTTCATAGAGCTCCGCAATTCGTCGCTGGTGGTGCGGCTACCTTTAATTCTTATTCTCAACAACGCGATAGGGATGACTATGGTGAGCGGGCAGGGCCGGATCGGCAGATTGGGTATGGAGACATGAACAACTCAAAGGGCCCAATAATCAACGCGCAACAGACTGAGCCCGAGTATTCGACCTTCGAGGAAGCTGAAGCAGCGTTTATCAAACTCCTCCGAAGATCAAATGTACAGCCTGACTGGACCTGGGAGCAGACTATGCGCGCAGCCATCAAAGACCCTCAATATCGGGCACTGAAAGATCCCAAAGACCGCAAGGCGGCATTTGAGAAGTACGCAGTTGAAGCTCGATTACATGAGAAGGATCGTGCGAAGGAGCGGCTTGCGAAGCTTCGTGCGGATTTTGGCACTATGCTGAGAAGCCACCCAGAGATAAAGCCCTATACTCGATGGAAGACGGCGCGTCCAATCATTGAGGGTGAGACAATCTTCAGGTCCACAAACGATGATACTGAGCGACGGCAGCTTTTTGAGGAGTACATAATCGAGCTCAAAAAGGCAAACATCGAACGCGAGGCGATCACCCGAAAGTCGGCTATGGACGATCTTGTTGGGTTGTTGAAGGGACTGGACTTGGAGCCGTATACAAGATGGGCTGAAGCTCAGGAGGTCATTGAGTCTAACGAGAGGTTCACATCAGACGATAAGTTTAAGACCCTTAGCAAGTCGGACATTTTGACTGCGTTCGAGAACCACATCAAGTCACTAGAGCGCACCTTCAACGACGAGCGTCAACGTGAGAAGAACTCGAAGACAAGGAGGGAGCGCCAGAATCGAGACCGGTACTTGGATCTGCTCAAGGAGCTCAAGGCAGCTGGCAAGATCATAGCTGGGACCAAATGGATGGACATACTGCCGGATATTGAACAGGATCCCAGGTACGTAGCTATGCTTGGTCAACCCGGTTCCACTCCTTTAGATCTCTTCTGGGATATGGTTGAGGAAGAAGAGCGTGCTCTTCGCCTGACTCGAAATGACGTCTACGACGTACTCGAAGACAAGCGCTACGAAATCACTCCCAAAACCACAACCCAAGACTTCCTCGAAGTCATGTCTACAGATCGCCGCACAGCCCCCATATCCCCAGACACCCTCGACCTGATTTTTCACCGTCTCCTCGAGAAAGTTCTCCGCCGCACAGAAGATGACAAACACGCCTCCGAGCGTCAACAACGTCGGCTAATCGACACTCTGCGCTCCAAAATCAAACACCTCTCCAGCCCACCCGTAACCTCTAGCACAACGTACGACTCCATCCGCCCATACATCCAGCACTTCGAAGAGTTCAAAACCCTCGACGACGACTCGCTCCGCCGCCAGGCCTTCGACAAAGTCCTCCGCCGTCTCAAAGAGAAGGAAGAAGACGAACGCCATACCAAGCGCGACCGCTCTCGGACTCGAGATCATCGTGATCGAGACCCGCGCAACGGACACGTCTCATCCCATCGCCATTCGAACCTGATCGATGGACATGTCGGCCGCCGTGGGAGCCGCACCCCAGAGCTTGACGCATACGAAGCAGACCGCCGCAAAGCAATGGCAGATCGCGAGCGCCAATACCACAAATCCGGGTCCACAGGACTTTCACCAGCTCCCCGCTCTCGCGAGCGTGAACGCATTGAAAGCCGACCGCCGCGACTCAGCCACTACGACCGTGAGAGGCGCGAGCGAGAGGAAGAGCGCGAGCGGCTCTATCGCACGAGAGGCGATCCGAGGGGTAGTAGGGATGAATTAGATTATGGTGGTAATGTTAGTGCTGGGGGTAGACGGAGGAGGGATAGTGGTGGGAGTGAGGTGAGTGGGAGGAAGAGGGCTAGGAGGGACGATGGGAGGAATGATGAGAGAAGGAGGAGAGAGAGGACACCAGAGCCAGTGATGCCGGTCAAGGAGGAGCCGGCTGTGCATTCCGGAAGTGAGGAGGGGGAGATGGTTGAGGAAGAGTAGAATGAATGGGAGCTGCTGATATAATTGAGCGTGCTATGGCGCTGATGTGGGTGAGCTTCTAGTGTGGAGAAAAGAGATTGCCTGGTATTATGCCAGTAATCAAGTGCGATTGTCAGCCTTCTTACAGCTTGCGTTCTGCATTCGATTCGAAAAATCGATTCCATCCAGACAAGTCGCTAGTACCTTGAGTTTGCAATACTGCACCAACGAAACACTGAGTGGTTCTCTATAATTTTGGTCTCCTCCAATATTCATTGTAAACGTTACGAGTTCAGTCTGCGGTCTGGTCAGGTTTATTAGGCTTGATCCTTACTTCTCTATCTTTGCGTTCTACGTCACCCAGCTCTCCCTGCTTGCACCCTTTGCATCAGTGCATCAAATATCAGTCGCCATATCTAGAAAGCATTTCGACCGCATGTCCGAGCATCTCCGATTAGTTGCGTTCATATCCATAACCTTTTCACCAATTCGACGGCCGTCACCTAGCTTGACCCATCCAACTGCTCCACGGCATAGCTAGTAGGCCATTCACGCCACTGGAGGATCGTCGACAGGAGGTAGACTACCGTCGCCATGATTAGTCGTCTTCGTGGTCGTCCTCATCAGCACATGCCCCTTCATCAGGGAGACCTGCGCTGTGCTTGTGGACGCCTTCACCAGCGCCCGAAGTCTTTACCACACCCATAGCTGGTGTGTCATGGTCGTTTTGCCAGTTCTTAGGGCCGCCCCTTTCAACTCTCATTCTCCAGGAAGAAATACTTCCCGCTCAACTTCTGCTCCTGGTCCAACTGGCTCTTATCCTTGTTGATGCGCGGTCGGAAGCTGTTGGGATCACGACGGAACGTCACGTCAAGGTTCTTGAGGAATTTATTGCAGCCGGTCAACAAGCTCTCCGGGGTGTTGGCACGAGCATCAACGGAAGGCTGGCCATCGAAGACGATGACTCGGTCTGCTAGGTAGGTCGCCATGATGAAATCGTGCTCGACGACAAACGCGGTCTTCTTCGCATGCATGATAAAGCGTTTGATCACCCGGGCGGCGATAATACGTTGTTCCGAATCCAGGTAGGCGCTTGGCTCGTCAATGAGGTAGATATCTGCTGGCATACCTAGGGCCAGTACGATGGCAACACGTTGCAGTTCACCACCCGAAAGGTTCGGGACTTCTTGATCGATAAAGTCGTCGAGCTTAAGGGGCTTATAGACGTCTGTTTGGAATTGCGGACTCAGGAACGCGGTCTTGATCTTCTTGAAGAAGAGCTGGCGGACTGTGCCGGTGAATTTGGGCGTGATTTTTTGGGGCTTCATGGAGATGCTCATTCCGGGGACCGACCCTTTGTCAGGCTTTTCGGAACCAGCGAGCATTCGGCAGAAGGTGGTTTTACCTGTGCCGTTCTCGCCCATCATGACTATGATCTCGGAGTCGGTGAATTTACCAGGTTCGATCTTGAGGTGGAAACCGCCCAGGGTCTTCTCCATCCTTGGGTATTCGTAGCTCATTTGCTTGTCGGTCATGTAATCTTCGCCCACTTCGGCAATACGAAATGTCAATGATTCCTCCCGAAAACGTAGATTCTCCGTGGGGATGTTGCCGTCGAGGAAAATGTTAATGCCTTCTCTGACTGATGCAGGCAGAGTGACAACGCCATAGATGGCGGGCTTGCCATAGAGAACGCAGATGAAGTCTGACAGGTAGTCCAAAACGGACAGGTCGTGCTCCACAACAATAACATAATCATCCGGACGGAGTAGGTTGCGGATAGTTCTAGCGGCAGCGAGACGTTGCTTGACATCGAGATATGAGGATGGCTCATCGAACATGTAGCTGGGTCGTGTAAGCTGAAAACCAATCAAAGGACTTTCTATGTTGCTTACACATCCGCATTCTGGACACAGACAATACCGATTGCGAAACGCTGAAGTTCTCCACCAGAGAGTTTGTCGATGTCCCGGTCCGCGACTTGGTTCAACTCTATGGGAGATATGTCAACATTTTTTCCTACAGCCAAGGGCAAGGACCGCACCGAGAACGTCCATTATCTCTTCAAGGTTGTCCATCTGGCATCGTTGCTTCAACAGCGTCTCAACCGTTCTATCGGAACTCTTTACGGCCTTTGGGATCTGGTCAACATATTGTGGCTTGACGACAGCTTTTAGATCGTCCTCCAGGACCTTAGTGAAATAGTCTACGAGTATGAGCATGTGATTTAACATATAATTTCCAAACGCACTTTGTAACTCAGATCCTCGAAAGTATTTCAAGATCTCCTCCCAGTCCGGTGGGTCATCGTAGCGCCCCAGGTTTGGTTTCAATTTGCCGCTAAGTATCTTCAGTGCAGTGCTCTTGCCAATGCCGTTCGTTCCCACCAATCCCAATACCTGTCCGGGACGGGGCATAGGCAGACGATGTAGCTTGAAGCTATTGGCCGAGTAGCGGTGAGTGATTTGGGACTCAAGGTTGGTGGGCAGATTGATGATGTTGATGGCGGCAAAGGGGCACTTCTTTACGCAGATACCACATCCTATGCAGAGACGCTCTGAGATGAAGGCGATCTTCGAGTCTGGGGTAACTTCGATGCAGAGCTTGCCCGTTCGCACAACTGGGCATGATTTCTTGCATTCTTGGCGGCATTTCTATGTCGACAAGTCAGAGACATGTAGATTGAGGGCAGATATATGGTACCTTTGGCTTGCACTAGAAACGCAATTGTCAGTAACGTGCAAGGCGAAGATGGAGGCTCGACTTGTACGTACCTTGTCATTATTGACAATGGCAATCCTTTGAGATAATACTAACAGTCAGTGGAGAATCCCTAGCAAGAACTCAATACAAACCGGGTCAATTTGTCTGTCATTTTGTGTGGCTGTTGTGTGTTATTGTTATCGGTATTTGACCGACTTGAGCACTTCGCAGGAGCACCCAGATGACCTGGTACAGGAGTCTTTCGCTTTGATAGTCCAGTCGTTCGGCTATGCTTAGTCTAGGTCACGGACAAGAACGCCCACAAATTGTGTGAAGACAATGTGCACGAAAATTGGCATTTATAGAGGCGGGGTGGGCTAGACTTAGTGCGCTAGTCTCCGGGCTGCGCTAAACAGAGCGGCTCTATTCCAGCAGCCCCGGCTCTGACACTTCCCAAGAAAGTCCAACCTACACATATCCTATATCTGCACCACATCACCACATCGACAACATTGGATATCCTCATACAAGGCTCCAAGAGCCATGGCTTGTAAGTATATACTCATTTCATATCTCAAACAATACACAGGTATTGTGGACACAACACTTTACCCCGGGCCGCCTCTGGACCAGACCATCACCACTCTTCACGATAATTCTACAACCTGTTATATCCACCATCTGAGCCTTTAGCACCTTCTCTGGATGATTCTGCCGCTCTAGACAATGCTTAACACCCAACAATTCTGTCTTCAGGCAGCCGGAGAGTTTGCCTACCCGCCGATTGCCTCCCATCAGCTCCATCACCAAAGTCCATCTCTCCATCAAAATTATATAATAATAACATTTACATCAACTTCTAAGACTCATGAAGACTGCTTTCTGGGTCGCCTGCTGTCTGCGTACCTGCACCAAATGCGCAAAGTTTCAGCAGCTCTTCGTTGGTGCTCAATGCTAACATATTGTGTCCATAGCGAGTAGCCTGATGTTTCAGCCAACCCCATCGACTACCTCCTCTCTTCCGTATTCGAACGGACACCTCTCGCCTCCTTTGTCCAAGTCTACAGTAAACGGGATTGTAACACCTGCGAGCGAAAGTGACCTCTCCGAAGCGCTCGATCTTCCCATTGCCTCTGCGTCGTTACCGAACAGCGAACGGTACGATGTTAAAGGGGATGCCAGACCTCAGAGCACAGACGAAGAATCCGAGGAAGATGCAATCGGTGAAGACGATCCTGACTTCGACATGGTAACACCACCAACTGCCAATCAAGGGTCCCTAGACGACGCCCATTCCTCATCAGAAGAGTCTCCACGACAGCGGAAACGCAAAGCTGGTGTCGAACCTGATGACTACATGTTGAATGACCCTGAGCTCTATGGACTACGTCGAAGCGTAAGTTTTGGCCATCCGAGACCACGCTATGCCACTAATCCAGTTCTCCAGGGTCGGCCTCGCCCCTCGCGCCAAATTGTATGTTGCCTCTTCTCGTATACCTCAGATCACGACACTTACAGGCTTTTCTAGGTCGACGATGACTCTGATGAAGGTGACTCTGGCTCGGACATCCGAAGTGGACCACCACGGAAGAAAAGAAAACATGTCATCTCCGACCAAGGTACCGTTTCCGCTAGTGTCACCAGGCAGACTAGGCCGAAACTATCTCGTTCACCTGCTGACGTTTCGCGCAGCATCTAAGCAGCATACTCCGTCAACACCTTCCATATCTGACAGTGAGTCAGACATAGACGCTTACGGTAGCTCTCGTCGAGCATTTGCAGCTAAGAAGCAAAATCGTCGCTCACTCCAAATTGCTCGGGATACCACCCCTGCCCACGGTGAAGTACGCTTTTCTACCCGGAAAGCTGCTAAAGTATCAAATTATAATGAGGATGACGATGACATGTTCGATGATGAAGCGGACATGCTTCCACAGAGCTACTGGACTACAACAGAGGAGACCCAGCCTGCAATCGATGTCGTCCTAAACCACCGGCTGCGTGAAGATACAAGTCAGTAGTCTTGCGTTACGTTCCTGGAGTTCTATGCTGACCTGCTACAGGCAAAGAAGTTACTGATCCTGGGAGAGATGACTTCGAGTACTATGTGAGTAGCCCACAATGTGGCTCCGCTTCATGCCTTCCTACCACCGTTACTGACTTTTTTCAGATCAAATGGCAGGGCAAGGCACACTTACACTCTACATGGGAGAACAGTGGAAATTTAGCCGCTTACCGTGGGATCAAGCGACTTGACAATTACTTCCGAAAGATGGTTCAAGAGGACATACATATGAAGCAAGATGAAGACATTCCACCAGAAGAACACGAGAAGTGGAATCTTGATCGTGAGCGCGAGGCGGATGCACTGGAGGACTACAAGAAGGTTGAACGAGTCATTGGCATGCGAGAAGATGATGAAGGCGATGTCGAGTACCTTGTGAAGTGTATGGTCTTCATCGCCGAATCATTGCCACTAGCTGACGTTCTGTAGGGAGAGGGCTTTACTACGACTCGTGCACGTGGGAAGAAGCTCAACTGATCAGCAACATCGCGCAGACTGAGATCGACCGCTACCTCGATCGAACTTCCTCGTTACCTCAATCGAACAGAACCGAGTCCAATCCTCATACGAGGAGGGGACACAAGCGTATAACTGAGCAGCCATCTTACGTCAAGCATGGAACGCTTCGCGAATTCCAACTGATCGGACTTAATTTCCTGGCCTTCAATTGGTGCACTGGCAAGAACGTAATTCTAGCTGATGAGATGGGCCTCGGAAAGACCGTCCAGACTGTTGCTTTCATAAATTGGCTCCGCCATGACAGGCAGCAACAAGGACCCTTTATCGTCGTCGTACCTCTTTCGACTATGCCTTCGTGGGCAGAGACCTTTGACAATTGGACCCCGGATGTTAATTACGTGGTCTACAATGGCAATGAGGCATCGCGAAGGAAAATTCGAGAACATGAACTGCTCACGAATGGGAACTCTCAGAGGGCAAAATTTCATGTCCTCCTAACCACGTACGAATACATACTCGCCGATGCAACCTTCTTGTCTCAAATCAAGTGGCAATTCATGGCTGTGGATGAAGCTCATAGGCTCAAAAACCGGGAATCCCAACTCTATGCTAAATTACTCGACTTCAAAGCCCCCAGCCGCCTTCTGATTACGGGTACCCCAATGCAAAACACCCTTGGCGAGTTGTCTGCACTCATGGACTTCCTAATGCCAGGAGAGATCAAGATTGAGGAAAACATCGATCTCGCGTCCGCGGAAGCTGGCGAGAAGATCAACGCAATGACAACTGCAATTCAACCATACATGCTTCGCCGTACGAAAAACAAGGTTGAGAATGACATACCACCCAAAACAGAAAAGATCATACGAGTAGAGTTGTCAGATGTCCAACTGGACTATTACAAGAATATTCTTACACGGAACTACACGGCTCTGAATCAGGGCTCGAAAGGCCAGAAGCAGTCCTTGCTCAACATCATGATGGAACTGAAGAAAGCCAGCAACCATCCTTATATGTTTCCAAATGCCGAGGAAAAGATACTGGCCGGCAGCGAAAAACGCGAAGACATGCTCAAAGCTCTGATCACTAGTAGCGGTAAGATGATGCTGCTTGATCAGTTACTCACTAAGTTGAGGAAGGATAATCATCGAGTACTCATCTTCAGTCAAATGGTCAAAATGCTCAACATACTCGGCGAGTATCTGCATCTTCGGAATTACCAGTATCAGCGTCTCGACGGCACAATAGCGGCCGGGCCTCGCCGTATGGCCATTGACCACTTCAACGCGCCTGATAGTAACGACTTTTGCTTCCTTCTCTCCACTCGGGCCGGCGGGCTTGGTATCAATCTAATGAGTGCTGATACGGTGATCTTATTTGACTCTGACTGGAATCCTCAAGCCGACCTGCAAGCAATGGCTCGTGCTCATCGAATTGGGCAAACGAAGCCAGTCAGCATATACAGGCTTGTTTCCAAGGAGACAGTTGAAGAAGAAGTCCTTGAGCGGGCAAGAAACAAGCTCATGCTTGAGTTCATAACTATTCAACGTGGTGTTACTGATAAAGATGCGAAGGAGATCACCGACAGGATGGCACGTGCAGGCACAGGCATTGCAGAGCCCACATCCTCTGACGATATCTCTCGCATACTCAAGCGCCGTGGAGAAAAGATGTTTTCGCAGTCTGATAATCAGAAGAAACTCGAAGAACTCGATATTGATTCTGTATTGGAGAACGCAGAAGAGCACCAGACTGAACAGCCCGAAGGTCTTGCCGCGAATGGTGGTGAGGAGTTCCTCAAAAGCTTTGACTACGTGGACGTGAAGGCGAACGAATTGGAGTGGGACCAAATCATTCCTAAAGACCAGCTCGATGAGATCAAGGCAGAAGAAAAGCGAATGGATGATGAGCGGTACCTCGCCGACGTCATCGAGCAAAACGCGCCGAGGAAGAGGAAGCAAGCCGATGAAGAGCGTGAAGAGCGGGCTGCAAAGAAACGTGCACGGGACCTTGCTCAAGTCGAAGCTGATGACTCTGACCAGCGACCTGGACAAGACCCGAGGCGGCCATTGAGCGAGAAGGAGGTGCGCAATTTGATCCGCGGCTACTTACGGTTTGGCTCCATTGACGATCGTGGGGATGAATTGGTTCAAGAAGCTCGACTTGCGTCAAGAGATCGGGGGCTGTTGAGAACCTCCATGCAAGAGATTATCGACAAAGCCTCAGAGCTCATGAAAGAGGAGCAGGACCGTATCGACACCTTGGAACGGCAGCACGGCAAGACAATCACCAAGAAAGACAGAAAAGCTGTGCTCTTTGACTTCAAGGGTGTTAAGCGCATCAATGCCGAGACCATTGTTGAACGTCCGGGTGAAATGCGAATGCTCAAGGATGTAACAGAGAAGGCGGATGTTCACAGAAATTTCCGGATCCCTGAGGCCTCGAAAGGTGCGACATACAGCTGCGAATGGGGTTCTAAAGAGGACGGCATGCTCTGTCTAGGCATTGTCCGACATGGGTATGGTGCATGGGTCCAGATCCGTGATGACCCTGATCTGGGCTTGAGCGACAAATTCTTCCTCGAAGAGCACCGCGTCGAAAAGAAAGAAGAGCGCAACAAGGGCGAAGAAAAGAGTGTCAAGTCGCCTGGGGCTGTTCACTTGGTGCGCCGTGCCGATTACCTGCTCTCGGTACTCAAAGAAAAGACGAGTGGTGGCAAAGATCTCGCCGCGAAACGAGCTGTAGAGAATCATCACCGGAACAATAAGAAGAACGGGATGCATGCAAGGATAGGCGACAACCGTGCCAGCGTCTCCGCGTCACCTGCTCCGTCTGCTGCTCGTAAAGGGCAGCGCGAGTCAGACAAACATCGCAGCCGCAACAGCATCGAGCGTCGGATCTCTATCGGAGAGCAGAATGGCCACATACCAAGGCATGATAATCGGCCACGATCAAATGGAGAAAACGTCAAGCATGAGGATCGACACCAAAGCGCACACCACCGGCACCGGAGCAACGAACATGAGGCTGCGCAACCGGTCAATTTCCTCCTGTGGAAGCTATTCGCCGATGTCAGAGAAAGCATGACGGCTGTGCAAAGTGCCACAAAACAAGAGATGCCAGACAAAGTTGCTCGTGCCAAGGTTTTGAGAGTTGAGCTTGTCAAGATTGGCAACCATGTAGTGAAATTGTGTTCCGATTCAGATACTACTACAGGTGACCAGAGTTCTTTATTCTGGTAAGTTCTAACCAAGCCTAAATATTGTACTTCCGCTAATACTTCTCACAGGGACTACGTGGCCTCGAATTGGCCCAACAAAAACACTGCGGGCCGCAACATCAAGGACATGTACGAACGGCTCGTGAACCAAGGTTCCGAGCCACCCAAGGAGGAAGCATCTATGAACGCGGGGCTGCCTAGGGTCAACGGTCAAGTCAACGGAGTTGCTGTGAAGAAGGAATAGGTTCAGATCAGCTCTCGTCCTCATTCGACTCCGCCAGGCTGTTGCAAGAGATCTTCTAGTACATCAGGATATCGTGCAAGGAAATGAGGATAGAATTTTGATTGAATGAATTTAATGTGCAAGGCGTTGGGGATACGATTGGGGAACGATGGCCCTGTCAAGGTCACGCCCATCATGCATTTCTAGGGTGGCGAATGGGGATACATTGCTGAGGTGCTTATGGTCGCTAAGGCGTGAAAAATGGTGTGCCGGTCAAGATCAGGCTGTCATTGTGTTCTGTTCCAGGCGTTGTACTAGAGAAGAGGGATTTATCAGTCTTGCAGGACGCGTCGTGTCAGTATGTACGAGCAGACAGTAGTCGCAGAATCACCACGTTAGATGTTGAATGTACAAATCATTGATTCGACAGCCCGCGGAAGTGCACATGTTACTACCACTTTGAGACTATAGATATATCTAGCAGACCAATCTCATTTCATATGTTGTCTACTAACACGCCGATTGGAAGTAGGCCGACTGCATAGAAGCGGAGAAGACCACCAATAGTATCTTGCAGAGTTTTGGTCCGCAATGCATTTGTGCGATAACGCAACCTCAGTCAACAGAGAATTTCCTTCCTCAGCGTCCGTACGAAAACATCACCGTCAATAATGGATCAAGCCTAAGCTTACGGCCAGATATCGATTGTAGAGGTCTTTCATTTCGCTTTCGCAGAAGCTCGGGATAAGAGCGATACACAAGCGACAGGGGTGCGAGAAGATCGCTCTCTTGACTCGTGACCGTTTGTTACCGCCACTTCTTCGCTCTCCAAGCTTGAACAACAGTATCATTATACCCTATCTCGTGTCATTTGGTACCGACTTGCTATTTGGGAGGCCATTTGCTCTCCTTCTTGCCACTTGCAATTACAACGCAGGCTTCATTTTCCACTCGCCAGCCTTACCGCCTTTCGTCTATTCTTCGTTGCGTCAATGACCCTGCCCAGGATTTCTCGACTCAGCAGCGCCCTCCACAATTGCAATGGCGACGGTAGCTGTCATATCAGTACATCGCGACAATGCATACACGAGACGAAAGACCGAGCGATTGAGGACTGGTTTGGATGATGAAGTAGCATATATATCTACAGAGTGGAGGAGGCGGTGTGCAAGCTCATGCATTGGCCGGCGGGACCTAGCTGTGGAGGGGAAGAAGGCCTCGCCACGTACCAGCTCCAACGTAAGATTCCCAGAAAATCAGCCTTCCAAGGTATCACCCGAGAAATAAGGCAATTAGGATCTGCCGAGTGCTGTTCGCCCCGAGTTGCTTTGTAGAAAATCTAATCTTTCGAGCAGACACGACGGCGGCGAAGTTGGGACGAAAGCAAAAACATACTCAGCACTCTACTCTCGGACACTCTCGATTCTACGTACCTACCACCCATTAGGCCGCCACCGCAATACAACGACTCAATCGCAGATGCACCCCGAAGCTATGATCATACAGAAGAATTAGCTACAGCTCACATACTCCACAAACCACAGGATTCACCAACATACTACAAATATACCCCGCAAAGCACCGTCTACCCTCCCTCATCCATGCCTAAACCTGATATCGACTTCGACGACACGTCAGCCTTCAAGCAAGCAACCGGCAAGAAAGCCAAAAAGGCAGCACAACAAGCCAGCAAATCAAAATGGGTAGACGACGGCGAGGAAGGTGGTAGCAAGGACGGTGGTGACGGAGGCGAAGACAACGGCGGCGGAGGAGGGGGCAGCAATAACGGCGATGGTGGCGCAGGAGGAGATGCTGGCGGTGGTGGGGGCGATGAATGGAATGATTGGGATACAGGCAAGAAGAAGAAGGGGGGAAAGAAGGCCAAAGAGGAGGAGAAAAGGAAGCAGGAAGAGGAAGAGAGAATAAAAAAAGAGGAGGCGGAGGCGGGTGGTGGGGAGATCAAGCTGGATTGGGCCGATGATGCGAATGGGGATTTGGGAGATGATTGGGGTGGGTTCACGACTACTACGAAGAAGAAGGATAAGAAAGATAAGAAGGGCAAGGTATGTTTATTTGTCACTCGAGAAGAGATTGTGACTTAAACATGGACAGGTTGAGGAGAAACCCACGAGTAATTTTGACGAAATTAGCCTGGATGATACGCCGAAGATCGAGCTCAGCTTTGGTACTGGTACCAAGGAGAAGAAAGACACCGGATTTGGTAGCAACTTCGGTAGCTGGAACCCCAGTAGTTGGAACACAGGGAATGACTGGAGCTTTTCTGGAGCTGATACTGGGGCCGCTGATATCGCGGACTCATTCTCAAAGTCTATAAAGGATACCACAGACACAGCAGACAGCAGCGTGTGGAATTTCGGTGGTAACAAAAAGGGCAACAAGAAAAAGACCACGTCCACTGGCTTTGACTTCGGTGACCTAGGCGGTCTTGACGAGGAGAAGGAAGAAGAGAAGAAAGAGGAGCCAAAGGCTGACGATTGGGGTACAGGCTTCACCTCCTTTGAAAAGAAAGACAAGAAGTTCAAGAAGAAGAGCGCTTCGGACGATGTAACTGCCGAGCCCGACCCAAACACCATTGGCACTGCCCTTGCAGATCCGGGCCCGGTGGCGGAAAACACCTTGGATACGTGGGGTGCTACGGCCACCAAGAAAAAGAAGGGCAAGAAAGGGGAAGAAGAGGCCCAACCACTCCCACCTCCACCCCCACCTCCAGCTGCTGCTGCGGCTTCAGATCCCCCAGCTGGTGATTGGGGTGGATTTGGTACTAAGAAAAGTAAGAAGGGTGGTAAGAAGATCACAGAGGTGGTAGAGGATCCGATTATTGCTGTGATGCCTCAGCCGGAGCTGGAGCCGGAGGCTGATATTGGTGGGTGGGATTCTTTTGGCAAGAAAGAGATGAAGAACGGTAGCAAGAAAGAGCCAGGGAAAGTTGAGGAAACAATCACGGCACTACCCGAGCCCGAACATGATTTCGACGCTGGCTGGGGTACCTTTGGCAAGCAAGACAAGAAAAAGGTTGGCAAGAAAGAAGAGAATGTTGATGACCAGATCATTGCCGTCGTCGACGAGCCAGATGCAGAGGTAGGGGGTTGGGGCTCGTTTGGGAAGAAAGACAAGAAGAAAGCGGGCAAGAAAGAGGAGAAGGTCGATGATCCAATTATCGCGGTAGTCGACGAGCCAGAAGCAGGGATAGGTGGCTGGGGCTCCTTTGGTAAGAAAGATAAGAAGAAGGCTGGCAAGAAAGAGGAGAAGGTTGATGACCCGATCATTGCCGTCGTTGATGAGCCCGAAGCAGACATAGGCGGTTGGGGCTCGATTGGCAAGAAAGACAAGAAGAAAGTTGGCAAAAAGGATGGCGATAAAGCATCTGAGCCAGACACCACCAAAATAGCTGAGCCAGAGGCAAAGCCAGACGTCGATTGGGGTGGTTTCGACACTAAGGCTAAAGACAAGAAGAAAAAGAAGTCTGTCTGGGACGAGCCTGGAAAAGAAGAGCCTATCATCGAGGAAAATCCTGAACCTGAGCCCGTTGCAGAGACCGGATGGGGCGCCCTCGGCTCGAAGAAAAAGAAAGCTGGGAAGAAAGATATTGTAGAGGACTTTCCGCGGCCGCCACCAGATCCTGAGCCAGTGATCGAGGAGAAGCCAGCTCTGTCGCGCACCGGATCCAAAAAAGAGAAGAAAGGCAAGAAAGGCCTGATTTCGGAAGTCAAAGAAGATCCTGTTCCGGACTCGAAATCTGTCGCCGATGATAAAAGTGTAGCAGCAGAAGATGACTGTGGCAGTAGCTGGGGCGCTAGTGATAAGAAAAAGGACAAAAAGAGCAAGCGTAACTCCATCGCTAGTTCGGCTGGTATAAAGGAAGATGCCGTGCCGCCACCGCCTCCCGTCCCCGATGTTCCAGGTGCGCCTTCGTTTGAGATCTGGGGGAATGCTTCGAAGAAAGATAAGAAAGGTAAGAAGGGCAAAGCTGCCGAGCCTGAACCTGAATTAATTCCGGACCCGGATGTGAGTAAGGACTTGCTTGACGACGAGTGCGGTGCTATTACTTGGGGCTTTTCGGCTGAGGACAAGAAGAAAAATGAGAAGGAGGAGGAAGAGGAGGAGGAATGGGCTGCTAGTATCAAGGGTCTCTCGGCCAAGGACAGGAAAAAGAAGGAGAAGGAGAGAGATAAGGCAAAGGTAGAGAAAGAGGAGGCAGAGGCGAAGGCGAAGCAACAAGAAGAAGATAAGGCGAATGAGGAGGAAGAGCAGAAGAAGAGGGAGGAGGAAGAGTGGGCTGCTAGTATTAAAGGTCTTTCCATCAAGGAGAGGAAGAAGAAGGAGAAGGAGAGAGACAAAGCCAAGAAAGAGAAAGAGGAGCAAGAGGCGCGCGAGAAGGAAGAAGAGGAAGAAAACTTAAGGGTAGAAGAAGAAGAAGAAGAGAGAGTTAAGCAAGAGGAAGAGGAGAAAGCCGCCGAGGAGGAAGCGAAAGCCAGCAAGAAGGGCAAGCTTGGTAAGAAAGGCAAGACTAGCACCTCGCCAGAAGTCTCGAAAACCAAGGATCTGCTGGCGGATTCAGTTCCCGACATAGACCCAATTATTGAAGCAGATACATGGGGATCATCTTGGGGCATTGGCAAGAAGGACAAGAAGAAAGGCAATAAGAAAGTCATGGATTTCGAGGTGCCGCCAGCTGCGCCCACTCCGCCGACTCAAGGGTTGACACCGGATGCTGAAGAGGATGATCCAATTGTTGATTGGGGTGACTTCGGGACTGCCGAGGCCAACAGCAAAAAAGATTCTAAAGTGGAAGACGCTAAGGTCTCTAAGAAGGGCGTAAAGAATGCAAAGGACAAAATCGAGGAGGTCATCGAGGAGAAGAAAGCACCCAGAAATGATTCAAAGAAGAAAGATGCCGGCAAAGAGGGCACGCCAGCGAAAGCATCCAAATCCTTCTGGGGTGGCATGGGTGCTGCTTCTACAGCCAAGTCCAAAAAGACCAAAGAGCCAGAGTTGGAGTTGGAGGAAGACCCTGATGAGATTATTGAGATCTTAGATGAAGAAGCAGAACCTCCAAAGAAGTCGAAAGACAAGATTGGTTGGAAGCTCAGCGCAACGACAAGCAAAGAGAGCGACAAGGCCAGCAAGTCTAGTGATGCCAAGAAGAAGGGTGTTACGGATGACGCTGACGAAGCGCCGGCGGCGAAAGGCAAGGATGGCAAATCCAAAAGCCTTGATAAAAAGGACAAGGACGATACACCAAATGAAGATTCTTTCACGACGAGTTTCTGGGGATCATCATCGAAGAAGACATCTGGCAAGAAAGCAGCAGATGAAGCCAAAAAGGAAAAGGAAATTGGAAAACAAGATTTGACCAATCAGAAAGCCTCGGTAAAGAAGGGAGCCTTTGGAGCCTGGAACGAGCCAGAAGCTACCGCTGAAGAAAAAGAAAAAGAAGGTGATGACCAACCCGCGCTCGCCCAACCTACGAAAACGAAAACATCAAAGTCAGCGATGTCAACGACCAAACCAACAAACCTTTCACCTGTGCAGCAGAAAATTAAGGATCTTGAGAAGAAGCGACAAGAAGCTGCAGCAGAGCTTCCGCCGCCGCCACCCGCTGTAGATCCCGCCCCATCATCTAAAAAGGGCGCAAAATCAAAAGACTCAGCAAGTAAGACCGCGTCATCAAATAAAAAGGATCTATCACCCGTAGACAACAAGAAAGCTTCAAACGACTCTGTCCCAGGTAGTTTCCCAGGTATGGACGACCTTGATGATCTGCTGGATATGGACTCGCCTCCTCTTGGGAAGAAAGATGGTAAGAAGAGTACCAAATCTTCAACTAGGGAATCAATGAAAACTCCAAAAGCGCGCGAAACTCCAGAATCAAAGCGACCGCCTACGCCGCCGCCTGAGCCTAAGGAGGAGAAACCGGTCAAGAAGGAGCGTGCGCGTGTGAGTAAGGGCTTGTGGGGCGCGCCAGTGGTCAAGAAAGAGGTCAAAAAGGAAATCAAGTCCAAAGATGACGCCGATGTCTCACCACCCCTCAAGAAGGAGAAAGTCGCTGCGCCTGGCTTGAGTAGATCAAAGTCCACTCGAACGACAGCTAAGGAGAAAGAGACCGCGAGGTCTGATCCTAAATCTTCTGATTCCGACAAGGTTGAGGAGAAGGTCGAGAAACCGAAGAAGACCGACTCTCGTCCACCCAAATCGAGAGGTTCCAGCTTCGGTGGACTTTTCGGTGGCGGTACCCCCAAACGGACGACGTCTACTCGCAGGAACAGCACGATTTCGGGCCCGAAGACTACGCCCCGCCGACAGTCCACGGACGTTGGTGACAGTGGTCTTCCATCTCCTCCTGCCGATGATGCACCAGTGATTGGAAAAGCCGCCAAGATCATGGGCACTGGTAAGCTGGACAGGAAAGCATCGACAAGAGGAAAGCAAAAGGTTTCAGGTAAGACTTTGAGATCTGTTTCTGAAGGGCCTAAGAACATAGCTGACCACGCCGCTGCAGCTGCCCCAGATCCCTATGCTATTGATAGCGATGATATGATCATGGTGAATCCAGTTGAAGATCCAATCATCAACGCCAAACCGCCAAAGAAAGGATCGAAGTCCAAGACTAAGGATGTCGCACCAGAGCCGGTACCTCTGACGAGGGACTTGCCCGATAGGACTAAATCTAAACGAGACTCCAAGATCGAGCCCAACAGCTCCAAGAGGAAATCCAAAGTCGGAAACGATTTCGACGATGATGTTGTCATGGTTGACGCTGGGCCCTCTGATGATCCTGAGATAGCAGATGGACCGGATGACATGCAATTTATCACCAAGCCGAAAGGACTTCAGCGCTCAGCAGCAAATGCGAAGAAGCCCGAAATCAAAAAGGGTGGCCTCTTGGGCGCCTTCCGCAAGAGTCGCCGCGCTTCTGAGACTAATGAGCGACCCAAGAATCGAGCTGTCGTAGAGGACGAAGAAGTCGCGCCGAGGAAGCGAACTGTGACTGGAGGAGATGACTCTGCCAAGCGTCCTCGTCGTGATGATCGAAGACGCCCAGAGAAAGTATCTTCTCGTGCAGCAGAGGGCTACGTCTATGACACGGCAGGCGACGTAGGAGCCACCGAAGCTGAAGACGCTGATTCCCGCCGCGAAGAACGACGAGCGAAGCGTGCAGATAAAGATCGTGCGGTCAAGGAAGCACAAGAAGAAGCTCTGAGATACGAAGCCGAGCGCCGCAATAAGCGCCGTGACGCGGAGAAGTCTAAAGCTAAGGAGGAGCGTGATCGTAAAGCTCGCAAAGAAGAAGAAGCCGAAGCGCGGAGACAAGAAGAAAAGGAATCCCGCCGTGCAGCTCGTGAAGCACGTCGTGCCAAAGAGGAGGAGGCTGCAAATCGCGAACTCGAAGAAGACATTCTCAAACCACGCACCAAGCGCCACCATACAGACAAAGAAGCTACGTCTCGCCCAGCAAAACCCGACCGCCGCCGCTCTCACATGGACAAAGCCATGCCCTCATCCCAAACACCGGACGAAGAAGAAGCGCGCCGCGCGCGCCGCGAAGACCGCCGCGCAAAACCCAGCCGTCGTAAATCTACAGCTCCAGCTCCAGTAGACGATTACTTCGACCCTCGCAACGGCGCCAGTCGCGGTGCCGACGACAACAACCCCTATGGTGAAAACGACCACACAGCTTCTTGGGTCAAGAGCCAAGTCAGCGAACCGCCCGAACCTCCGCCTGTTGAACCCACAATCTTGGAACCGCCACCAGACCTGCGAGCTGGCAAAGGCGGAGAGGATTTACTGGCTGAAGAGAACCTGCGGAGGTCGAGTCATAGGAAGTCTAAGCGATCGAGTCGGATGTACACGGATCCGATCCCTGAGGATCAGGAGGTGCGATCTAGGCGGCGAGAGAGTAGGAAAGGGGATGAGAGGGGGATTCGGAGTAGTGAGGGTAGTGCCGAGGGCGAGCGTTATGGGATGAGTAGACGGCAGAGTGACCTTGGTGCTGTCAAGCTAGGCGCAGGCACGAAGACGTTTGATGGGAGGACAGGACAGGGAAAGAGGAGTAGTTGGTTTCAGAAGATCACGGGCATGTGAACGGGGTGGATCTTCTTGAGAGAACATGAAGTTGGGAGTTTGGGTGGCTCGCGTGTTGGTTGTATACCTGTGCGTCCTTTTGGATATCGCTGAGCATTGATGCGGACCTGGCGGGCTTTATTGGGTATTTCCCGCTTCGGTTATGCGTAAGGGACATAGGTGGTACGCTCATTTCTTGCTTGGTGTGATTATATTGTGGTTTTCTTCATAAGCCCATATACCCTTCTTCGCTTGAGCGTGCGATGTTATAGCAGTCGGTACAGGTGTAACCAAGGAATTGGTTGAGACTCATACTGGAAAGTAGATATGGATCCTGCAACTTGCTTGACGCGGCTTGCGGCGTATGGGAGAGTATTGCATCTCACAATGACCGGCAGTTTGAGACTCTCGAGATCAAAGTCCTTTCGGTGGAGAATACTTGCAAGGGACACCTCAATCTCGATCAAAATCGCAGGATCCAGCCCGCACTACGCTGGTCCGATTAGGTGTTCATCTTCCTTGACGAAATTACATAAATGGCAGATCCATGAGTTTGGCTTGTCAATTCCAAGCGGTCATGTATGTGGAATTTTAATGTGCAGATCTGATGTCCGTTGTGAGTGGGTTGGAGTTAAAACGTTTTGTCTGGTATGAGCTAAGCTTGATTATTATGTGTGGAATGTAGATGCGTCGTTGGACTTAGAAGCCTGATATGGATCGGGGAAGTATATCAGCCAGTCGTTTACTCTATCGAGGTTGGAAATTGCTTATGTGTGGATTTGTGTTGTCCATTCTGATCGTAAGCCAGAGTTGAGATGATGTGTAGTTTCATCGTTAGATATAGAACTCCATCACTAGTACCAGCGCAATAAAGAATATGCGTGTGATGTTTTTCGCCCCTAGTACATCTCCATGGAGCAGCTTACTCAATGTGAAATCTCATGCTTTAAACATTGAGTACCTTTTTGATGAGATGATATACTGCTCACTGCACATTCATACAATGGCATGTAAGCTACACAAACATCTCACCTCCCATCCCTTCCTTCAAATCATACTCCGAATGATTCTGACACAGCAAAGCACAACTTATCATCGTATCTACTACCTCTTCCCCTTCCGCTCATTCCACTTCCTCAAGGTGTCCTGCGCCGTAGCAATTTTCAAACCAAATCTCGCATCTAATTCATAGCTTTCCCATTTTGCAGCTCTGTCAATCCATGATTCGCACTCCCGGACCAACTTCTCCTCTATCGCGGCTCCACTGCCATTCTCTGCAGCTTCGCCTCGCTGCATCCAGCAATTGACACCCATTTCGTAATGTGCGGCTGGTGCCGTCCAATCATCTTTGAGTCCGCCTTTCAGTTCGGCCTTGTCGACACCTAGGACGCCGGCGCGGAGGACTGCTCTTGCATCGTCCCACCGGGTGAGATTGCGGAACGTAGCGCCGCGCAGGACGGAGAGGATGGCTTTCTCATCAGCTCCCTCACGCGCCCATGTTGGATTCATAGGGGACTCGCTCCATGTTAGTCGATCTAAGCTCGTTTCGAGCTGCGATTTGTCCATGCGCTTGTACCCATTCCAGAAAAAGATCATCTCCTCGACCGGACTGACACCAATGACATCAATAAAAGGCAGGTTCCAGTCACGCGCTCTCGACTCCCATTTATTCACTTTGCGCGTAACGAAGATATCAAATGGGAGCTGGCGAGCCATAAATTTCTTCTTGCCAGCATGCTTGGGAGCGAGCTTCAACAGTTCGGTAGCCTTCTTAGCGTAGACTTCCGCAACCTTGGGATCAGAGGTCCTGTGCTTGCGGTAGAGCTCCACCGTCGCGGCGCCGGCTATGTAATAGTACAGAGCGTGAGACCAGTTATTGAGGGAGACACATGCGGAGAACGATTTCGCGCAGAGAACGTAGTCGTGCATGTACATTGCGTCTAAGGACTTCTCGAACATCTTGAGAGCCTCGACCTGTTTGAGGGGGGATTTGGTGGATCCTTCGAGGATAGAGATTGCGGTTGAGAGGTGTCGGTTCGCGGCTTGTCCTCGTGCTTCTTCGAGAAGCCACAGATGGGATTTGGGGTGGCGAGAGCGCATATCTGCCAGCAGCGCTTCACAGCGTTGTCTGGGGTAGCCCTCAACTGAGTTTTGATCGGTGCTTGAAGGGTCATGATCCGGGATGATATCTGAGAAACCGACGAATGTGTTGTAGTAGCCCAAGGTGATTAGACCTGCCATGGCACCGTTTATGTTGTGAAACTTGCTGGCTTGCCAAAGCATTCTGATACCTCGATCCTTGTCGCCGTGAAAACCAATAATGAGAAGTAGTTTGCCGAAAGCAGGCGGGATCATGGAAATCATGACTAGCAGTAGCCCAAAATAGAGATTAGCACCAGAATGGATAAACACATCAATGGGGTTCGAGAAAACATCAGAGTCGGGGTCGTGGTCCAGCAATCCATGATAAGAAGGTATGGCAATCTGGGCAGGCGGCGGTCTGTTGTTGGCTGTGCTCCCACCGTCCATCGAAAGGTCATCCACCTTTGCGGCTACATCATCTATATTTTGACTGTGTTCTAGGTCCTCATCCGCGTCATAGAATTCATCATCGTCATCTTCTATTGCAGCATTATGTCCATTTGGCTTTGCTCCTGGGGCCGCTAAGTCGCCTGCAATATTCTTATTCACCGATCGTATCGACGGGGCATTGGAAGCTGGCTTTGAGCCCATTCCGTCGCCAAATCCACCTGGCATCACTTTCGCTGACCGCGCAGATCTATTTGACCGCAGGGATTCGACTGATAGTCTGCTAGGGGCACCAGAGCCCACGCCATTTCTTTTCTTCATATACCGGGCCTCGGCCTCCAATATCCCGTTGAGCGTCACGTATGCTTTTCGTAATTTGTAGAATCCTCTTATGCTTTCAGTTAGACTCTCGTTCAGGACACCGACGACGGCACTCATCAACTGGGTCTCGGCATGACATAATGCAAACTCGGCCCCAGGTGGGTAGATCTGCGATCTGTAGGAATTGGGATCCTTTTGTGCTTTCCGATGGTCTGATGAGGCTGTGGCTTCTGCATCTACGAGTCTCTCGGCCGCTGAGGGTGCCCGGGACGTCAGCAAATGGTCCAAGACGGCTGACTAGAGTTATCCGTATGCTCACCCTCTTTTATGATCTCCGGCTCGAATCCCAGAGTTGCCCGTAGGAAAGCAACCATTCCCTTGCCCATCTATATTTTCCCAGCTTCGTGATCAGCCAGCATTCTTCTCCTCCAAACCAATCAGCCTTGAGACCAGGCAGCAGCGATTATGGGAAAGTCGTACTTTGTGAAAACTTGAGGTCCCGTTAGCAAGGCCAGCCTCAGCACCTTCGAGGTCGTCATCCATTATGTACGTTGCTGCCCGCAAGGCTGCCTCCACTGCATCGAGGAGATTAGCACATGCAGTAGGCACTTGGAGGAAGGTCCGACTTCATACAGTTCTGGGGCTCTGCCAGCGCATCCAGCGAATGAGTGGAGGCATTGAGCTCTCCCTTCTTCGATTGGATCCATCCTCGCAACATTGTGTCTTACTTAACAGCGAGTATTTCTCAGCAAAAGCACATGTCATACTAGACAATGCAGTTCATGCACAGAAGCGAAAGGTATCACAAAAAAGGTTTGGTGAAGGAAGAACTCTTAATTGATCAGGTTGTGTAGCTGATGTTGGTGGAACCGTCATCGAAGTCGCGTGCCAAGCACGCCCAGCTTCAGCCTTGGGAGAGTTCGACCGCCGCAAAGCTCCTCACGCTTCTCCAACACATAACGCTGCGCAAAACCTTCACCAAATACTATCTTTGTACACAGACGTTCTCCACAGCTCCCTTAATCCTTCACTCCGTATAGCTATCCTGCCACGTCATCCCGCAGCAATGTCAGCGGCAGCAGACGGCTCCGGCCCCACAACCAAAGCTACAACCAACGACCCTATAGACACCTCCACAATGAAAGATCAATCCAAGACAGCCACGGCGCTGGAGGAGGATGATGAATTCGAAGACTTTCCTGTAGATGGTACATTGTCCCAAGCTCTCGAGCTCCCTCAAGACCCCGGACATTAGCTGTCGCAGACTTTGGGGCGCGTTGCTAATCCCATGGTGGGCAATAGATTGGGCGCCAGAAGACAGCGAGGTACCGCCGGGCAGTGAAGGCGCGACGACCCACTTGTGGGAAGAGAGTTGGGACGATGATGACACAAGCGAGGACTTTTCGAAGCAGTTGAAGTAGGTTTGGCCCTACATCTAGTTGGAAGAGGGCAGGACTAACAGTGTATGAAGGGACGAACTGGCCAAGGTGAAGGGCCAGAAATCATGATGATAGAGATGACTACAGGCACGAGCATAACATGGCGTTCGGGCAGCTTAAGCAGAGCAAATAGACCGAGCATTTCCGCAAAAGTTCGGCATCGAACCTTAAGATATGCAACAAAATGGCGGCAGAAGCTAATTATCTTATCAAAGACTACGCTCAGCTGACGCTCATTATCGTCCAGTCATATCACCCTCTTCCCTTGGATATCTGTTATTCTTAGAGCCTTGCCAGATTTCCTTCTAGCCATCAGAGCGGTCCATTCCCATCTACATCCCCATTTGCATAGCTACTTACTCGAGAGCGCAGTCACACCAGGCAACTCCTTCCCCTCGAGCAGCTCCAACGATGCACCGCCACCAGTCGAAACATGGCTCAGCTTGTCCTCCACCCCATACTTTGTAGCCACAGTCGAGGTATCGCCACCACCCACGATCACGATATTGCCATCCTTCACAGACTCGACAGCAGCCTCCATAACCGCCTTGGTGCCTTTCGCAAATGGTTCCATCTCAAATACACCCGGTGGCCCATTCCACAGCGTCGTCTTGGCCTCCCTAATTGTCTTCTGGAAGAGTTCGATAGACTTGGGCCCGCAGTCCAAACCCATCCAACCGTCTGGTATACCCTCTTCATCCGTTGCGGTGCCGGTCTTTGCGTCTTTGCCGAATTTGTCCGCAATGATGTTATCGCACGGGAGCACGAGCTTGACACCGTTACGCTTCGCTTTTTCGACCAGCTCGCCTACTGTCTTTGATCCTGCCTCGTCGAAAAGCGAATTGCCGATCTTCATGCCATCGAGCGTCTTTTTGAATGTGAAGGCCATACCGCCGCAGATTATCAGGCTGTCAACTTTTGATAGGAGGTTGTCGATCAGCTGGATCTTGTCAGAGACTTTGGCACCGCCCAGGATGGCTAGAAATGGTCGTTTGGGTGATTCGAGAGCTTGTGCGAAGTAATCCAACTCTTTCTTCATCAAAAACCCTGATGCTTTTTGTGGAAACTCTACGCCAACCATGGAGCTGCATTCAGGTATCAGCTAACAGCCCTAGAGGTCTTGTCCATGAAAATACATACCTGTGCGCTCTATGTGCCGTCCCAAACGCATCATTGACATATATGTCCCCCAGCGCCGTCAGCCCCTTCCGGAATTCTTCCACCTTCCCCTTATCCGCCTTCACCTTCTTTCCATCGCTATCCTTCGAGCTTCCCTCTTCCTCCGCATGGAATCGCAGATTCTCCAATAGCACGACCCCTCCATCAGTCACACCATTAACCGTCTCTTCAACCTCCTTCCCAACACAATCTTTGCAGAAGATCACCTTCTTATCGAGCAATTCTTCGAGCTCGGGAACGACGGGCTGGAGGGAGTACTTTTGCTGGGGTTTGCCATCTGGGCGACCAAGATGGGACATCAGGATCACCGCTTTAGCGCCGTGGGAGGTGGCATATTTTATGGTGGGGAGCGCGCCGACGATGCGTTGGTTGTTGGTGATTTTCTTGTCGGAGTCGAGGGGAACGTTGAAGTCGACCTAGATGAGAGAGGTGAGCTATCAATTGAGCGCGGTAGAAGCGGTGGGAGCTCGAAGGCGAGTTGGGAAATAAGGGTAGAAGCTCTGGCTAGTGAGCACTTACTCGGATCAATACCCTCTTGCCCGTGAGATCGCAGTCGGTGATAGCGAGCTTGTTGGAGAGCGACATATTTGCTTGTCTTGATTGTGCAATTGGTTGAAGGGTAAGTAATCGTGAAAGAAGCAAATTTGTCGAGGAGCTTACCGTAATTGTGATATCAATCTTTTTGGTGGGGTGCGGCCGAATTTCTGGCGGGGCTCGCGGGGTTGTTGCGGGCTTGGCGTCCTCAAATCACTCATGTCACTCATTGGACTTCGTGTCTATCCAGAAAGCGAGACTCCTACTGCGTTAGTGGTGTTTGCATGGATTGAGTATAAAGGTAGCATTCTTGCAAGGCTCTTGGTTTTGTGTAATGAGATGGAAACTTATATTGATTATAGAACCGATGACAAGTGCTCAATCAACAAGGCTATTGATTTCCACTTACTCTTGCCCAACCGTTGATTTCTTTTCATGTCCTGATTGTATGGTGTATCCTTTCGTAGGAGTAGTAGTCGAGCTTCTCATCATCGCCAATTTCAATTGAAAGAACTCCTTGGTCAGCCCGAGTACGTCCGACACGCTCTCTTTAGCCAAGCAAGTTCCTTTTTCGAAGAAGCCGACGAAGCGCTAACCTGTTATTACCCATGAACGCTTCAGGGCTAGAGATGAGGAAGATACCGAGTGAACGTAGGAGTCTTACAAGCATCAACAGGTAGCCGTCGCAGGCTGTAAAGAGCTTCCCAGACCAGATAAGCACGAGCGAACATGTAGACACAGAACGCCGACACCAAGACAACCATACCCAGGAGATAGGTAATGAAAAAAAGACATTTGACAAGCTAATGATTTGGGATATTGAATCTAGGCACTCCTGCCCACATCAGGGTGAGAACGCTCCAAGTCGCCCCAGATGCTTCGATGAACACGGCAGCGAACCTTCACAGGCCACGCTCAGACGAAGATGGAAAGTACTAGTTCCAGGCAGCGGTATGTAGCCCCCCGTATGCGGCTGTTAAAAGACTGAGTATGCACACTGGAACGACCGTATTCGCTTGGCCCAACATGTCCTTGCCAGGCCAATTTCCGATCTTGGGGTCAACGAAAATTTTGTTCAACAGACGCTGGGGATACTGCCAGACGCTGATGCGGTCAAGACTTCGCTTCGACTGATCCGAAGCAATGTCTTTCAGATCGTATGGGACCTTATACCGATCCCATATCGTGGGATAAGCTTGCAGTGTTGAAAGAGCTAGCTGCCATCTCGTCAAAGCCGTTGGGTTCAGCTCAAGTTCGACCGCTGGTTAGTGCCATCGTCGAATCTTTTCATAAGACACGTCTCATTTGCGAAAGTGTTGGCTTTCAGGCTTTGGACCGAATTCAATTTCTACTACGAGTTGCCCGCGTCCCAGGCTAGTCTAAGACTCCCATCGAGAACCCGTATTTCGTTGCCCGCCATTCGTGAGGTCGGTAATCTTGCCAGACGTAACATTGACTTTTATAAATTTCCCTTTTGGGTCGAGACGGGGGGACATCTTTCTGGGCCTAGACGAAAGAGCCGGTTGGATAACTACCATTTCTGTGGCCACAGAACCAATTTCTAGGTCCTGAAAGTCCGTATTGGGGTCCGCCATCGGCTCGACCTCGGCCAGCTCAGTGACAGCAGCCGATACTACACGGCCTTCTCCGCTTTGGCTTTGGACTTCTTTGGCATCGAGCGCAGTGATGCCTGGAGGATCTACTTGTAGAATCTGCTCGATCTTGGGCCACTCGTGGATATTTTTAACTTCCTCGTGCTTCAGTGTGCTGATTGGACTGAACATCCACATCATTGCGCAGAGTGGTCGGACCCATTCATCTGAAAGAACGAGCGGTTCGTGTACATTGTATGGCTTCTTCATCTATAGGAGATACATGATCAGAGCGCATATGACGTGCCCAAGGGTATTAATCTCCAAGAAGGTCAGAAGTAGACAAATTGCAACTCTGATGATACACTGCACTAACAAGCAACCCGCTTGGATGATTGCCAGACTTTTGGAAATTTGTCCGCTTTACTTTTGTCATGGATGAAATCCTTAGAGATATCAGGAAGCCGACCATGCTCAGCAAGTGTTGCGGCGCCTTATGCAATGACGAAGAACCGCGGCGAGCCTTTAATGTAAGGGTGCATACCGGGGTCATGTGTCGACTGCAAAGCCGCCTATGCCAGCGTAAAAATTGTGCACCATGGTAGGCAACAGGGTTCCCCTGTGACTTCTGTAGTATCATCTTCAACTTCTGGGCATCTCCTGATCATTGCAGGAGCACAAACCTGATCTTTAAGGATCTCATTGACCATGACAGTCAATTTCTTTGCCGAACTCCATTGGCCTCACTCCGTGTACACGACTAACTCTAGGACGAAGATGCCTACTAAGACCCACCAAAGTTTCTTCCAGAAGATGTCCGCTGCTGTCGAGCCTGGTCGAGGGACAGTGAGATGTAGAGCCGTATAAACACAGAGTGATAGCGTGATTATGCAACTAACTAGCAAACGGAAAGTACCACGGGTCGGTGGCTCGGACCTATTGCAAGTAACCCATCAGCCTCACTTTGGTCTCTGGATCTGAAATCCCTGAATTAGAGATAGAGACACCCTCTGAACTTGGACGCGAACGGTTTTGGTACATGCCTAGCCCTTTGCCAAAGAAAACAGCGGCCAAAGGATTGCAGTACCCATACTTCCTCCAAGAATGTACTCAGAAATGACAGTAGGCCAGCACACATACCTCCAGCCGGTGGTCTCTACCGTATTCGCAACGTTAGAAGCTGGAGAAGCTGCCACGACCAAAGCCGGACTACAAAGTATCTAAAAGAATCATGAAAGCAAAATTGACTTCGTACTCATGCACGAATTGACGCGGCGATGCTCCTCCTCGTTCGTTTGCGAAGAGAAGAAGTAGATTTGGGGTAAGCAGTAGATAGGGTGGGCGAGGCTGTTGCCTCAGTCCCTCAGATGTGCCAAGCTCCGCTAAGCCCCTTCGGGTTAGCTTCCGCTCGCTAAGCCCCTTCGGGTTAGCGCCTTCTGCTTACTACGGAACCTCCAGGTAGCACGTCTAAGCGTAAAATCCGAATATTACGTCTAGTTCGCCTTATTTTAACTGTCGATTATTAAAATACCCGTATTATTCTATTTTTAAATTAATACCGTAATCTTAGCGATAAAATCTAAATTTATTATATATTAATATAACCGCGTATAGAAATATTATAGTTAATAATTACTTTAATATTAATAGAATTTAAGTTATAAACGATTATTTATAAACTTTCTTATTATTATTTATAAAATTATAATACCGACGTAATAAAAATCCTATTAAAAGTATTTACTAATTAATTAATTATCGTTATTTATTAAATATTAAAGAGTATATATTTATTATTAGAGATTAAAAGATTATTCTTTATTTAACCCCCCCGATAAAGTATAACGTATTTAAACCCTAAAACTTTATAAAGATCGCGTTTTTATTATCCCCGTTATTATTCGTTACCCCGTCTTCTCTTTTTTCCCTTTCCGTCGGTTTATCCTAATTTATATCGAGGCCGACTATTTTTATATTTATTTTAGATTTTACTTTAATATTTAATATATTTTTATTATTAAGGATTATATTATTAATTTTAATATAATTATAAAGTTTCGCCGGTTTAAACTCCTTTTTATATTAAAAGCTCTTTTAAATTATATAATAATATAAATTATATAAAGCCTCTCTACGATAATAATTATTTAGATAAAATAAATTCTTTATATTAAAAATTAGAGATCGTAATTAAATTATTTATATTAAATACTCGTTTTTTTATCTAAAAAAGTTTATTAAATTCGTTATTAGAGCTCCGTAAACTTTATCTCCTACGTCGAATCCTATATTTTATTACTCCGCTCGAGTATTTATTATAATAAAAAAACGATTAAGACTATTATTTATTATTAAATAGACTTTAATATAACGGAAATAATAATTAAAATAGAACTATATATTTATAGATCCGGGATCTTTATTATACTCGTTATTAATTAAATAATCGGGATAATTTAAGCGCTAGACGTTATACTTAAAAAGAATACTCGTTATATCTTTACGAATAATTTTATTAACGCCGAGTAGGGTAATATATAATTAATCCGTTATATAAATAACTCTCTTAAATATTTCGGGGTCTCCGATCGGGATATTATAATCTTTATTTATATTATATTTTACTAGTTTATAAAAGCCTCCTTTAAATATTAACCTCTCGTCTTTTATTAAATAAAGGATAATTTCTTCGGTATAAATAAAGTAATACCCGTAGATCTAGTTACGGGTCTCTTTTAGAAGTATTTCGAATATTATTATAATACGATAGTAATCCGATAGGTTTTAAGTATAAGGTAAATTAATTAATATATATATTATATTATAATAAATATTAAGAAGAGAGGGTATTAACGATTTAAATAATAGTTCCGATATTATAAATTAATAATCGAAAGGGGATTAATAATTAAAAGGGGATTAATAATCGAAAAGGGATTAAAGATTAAAAGGGATTATTCAAAATTTTATTAGAATTAAGTTTTAGTCTAGGAAATAATTTTAAAAATTTAAAAGTTTTAAGCGGGGGGTTAACCTTTTAATATTAAACCTTTAAGGATAATTAATAATAAATATATTTTAAGGTCGACCTTAAGGTTATTTAAATTTAAAGATTTAATTATTTAAGATTAAAGCTTTAGTTATTTAATATTAAAGTTTCGAATTTATTATTATTATAATCGTAGTTTTATCGTTATTATACGTAAGCTTTTATTATTATTATTATCTAGAAATCTAAAACGTTAATATTAATATACTCGTAATTATAGAAGATAAAGTTAATATATTTATAGTCTTAAACTCTAGTAGTAAATTCGAAATTTTAGTTTTATTATAATTATTCGTAGGTTTAGTATTACTATCTAAAGGACTATTATAAACGACGCGGTAAAACTACGCCGCGCGGATTTACTAGCTTTTTAACCGTTATTAAGGATTATTATAATTATATTTAAAAATACTTTATTAAATTATTATTATTACTTTATTAATCTCGGTTTATATAATATTATTCGCGATTAAAGAGGAGGGTTCCTAGGCGGCCCCCTTTATAAATAATAATAACTTAATATATAATAATAGAGTTAAGAAAATCGGGTCCTCGGGGTACCCGGGTACGAGTTAAATATATACTTTATAAGATCGTTTTTATACTAGCTTCTAGTAACGGATCTTCTCCCTAATCGGACGTTTAAAGTATAGGTTAATATTAAATACCTTTTATCTATTTAATATATATAGGCCCTTTATTTATATATAGTATTATCCCTCCTCCCCCGTTATTAATACGTTCCCGTTAATATTTATATCCCCTACCGTTTTTTATTACTTAGCGGTATAATCGAGAAAGTATTTTAGGCTATATATTATTCCGGTTAAATCGAATTCGCTTAATTAGTTTATAAGAATTTTAGCCGGGTATTAATTAATTATAAATAAAATAATTTAATTATTTAAACGGATACTAGATTTAAGGATCTAGTCGATTTTTAAAATTCCTAGATTTATAAATAAAATAAAGTAGTTATAAACTACGAAGGTTATATATAAGCGCTCGGCGGGTTTATTAATATTCTTTCTAGCTAGGTTATAAAGATCGTAATAAATAATATTATATATCGTTATTTCTTAGGTTAGAGGTTTAACGGTTTTAATATTACGCTTCTTCTTTATAAATCTATTAGAGTCCTCGTCTCCTTTAATTTTAAGGTTTATTCTCTTTTTCTTTTACTTTATAAACGTTCTTTTAATAAACTTTATAATCTTATCCTTTCTAAATTTAATAGGTATTTTTTATTTATATTTAATAAGCGTCTCCTTATTATTAAGTTAATTCTTTATATTCTTATAATTATAATTAACGTCGTTATCGATTAATATAACGTCGTTATTAATTAATACACCGTCGTCGTCGTTTTTATTTATCTTTTCCTTCTTTTTTTTATTATAAATTAATTATTTCTTTTTAATTTTTTAAGCCTTAAATACCGCCGGTTTAACTTTTAAGATTAACGCGTTATTTTTATTTAATTTACGTTTTATACCTAGCTTCGGGGTAGGCCCTTTATACTTCGGTTTAATATTATTATCTTCGAAGGCTAGTTTATAATCCTCCGTAAAATAATTCTAGTTATAATATTAATATAATAAACGATAAAGGTTAACGAGTAAAACTTATTAAAGTTCCGTCCTCGAGTATCTCGCTTAAGGTTATACTTATATTTATATTATTAGAGGACGGTTTATTTAATAAATCCCCTTCGTTATTATTATCGTTAAAATAAACTATATTATTTAAAAGATCGTTAGTCTTTATAATTAATATTAAATTATAAATATTATTATTCTTTATTATAATTAATATTAAAGTATAAAGATTAGATAAAGAGATTAAGAAAATTAATTTAAAGAGGAGAAAGAAAAAGTAAAAATTAAAATTAAAAATAGTTTAAGAAATAATTTTAAAGTTTAAAGATTTTTAAGCGGGGCTAAAGGCGCCTAAATATAATTATTAATAATTATATTATTTAAAAGTAAATTTTTATTATTCGAAAGTAAATTTTAAATTTTTATTTAATTTAAAGACGTTTAAAATTTAGCCGTTACTAGTATTAAATAAAGAGATTAAATTAAAACGTTATTATCTAATATTAAATACTTATTTAAGTTTCACCTTCTAGCCAAAAATATTCAAATTTCAAAATAATCTTCTAGAGTAATAACTTCGTATATTAATTAGTATTAAATATTTATTTAAGCTTTACCTCCTAGCCAAAACTATTTAAATTTTAAAATAATCTTCTAGAGTATTAACTTCGTATATTAATTAGTATTAAATACTTATTTAAACTTCACCTCCTAGCTAAAATTATTTAAATTTTAAAATAATCTTCTAGAGTACTAACTTCGTATATTAATTAATATTTATTTAAACTTTACCTCCTAGTTAAAAATATTTGAATTTCAAAATAATCTTCTAAAGTAATAACTTCGTATATTAAAATTTAGTACGTAAAGTTTATTAACGATTATTATTACTAATATTATTATTAATATTTACCGTACTAACCCTATTATTATTATCGTCGGTAGTATAATAATTTATTTTATTTATTAATTTTATTTAAATTTTTATTACTTTTATTCGTTAAAGCTCCTTACCTCTCTTTACTTTTTATCGACTTATTACTTAACTATTTATTATATTATCCTTATTAATATCTCGTAAAGATTCTCTTTCTTTAATAATTATTAAAGCCTCGATCCTCGCGCTTATAATTAAAGCGACGAATAAATTATTAATAAATATATATTAGAAGATTAACGAAACGATATATTAGGCCGGAGAATTAAAGGTATAAATTAATTTAATTTAAAATATATTAAAAAAGTTCGTTAATAATACGGAGATCGTTAACGAGATTATTACCGAGGTATAAGATATATTAATAAACGATAAACTTTAAATAATAAGATTCGCGAGTAAATAAAAAGTATATAAAGCGCTAGACTCGACGATTTTATAAAATATATGAAAACGGGCGATAATTAATCGTAGACGAAAGGAGAAATATATTAAAGGTATACGAAATATATAGGGGACCGTAGTATAAAATTAATAATTCGATACTATAAGGGAAAATCACCTCGGCTATATAAATTAAATCGCTAAGAAATTTATTTATAATAATATTTATTTTATAATTATTTAGTTAATAGTTAATTACTTAAAACGGAATAATTATAAACGAGGATCTACGTGTAAAAGTATCCCGAAAGACTAGTAAACGTTAAATAATTTAAATAAAACTAATATTTATATTTTTTTAATTAAATCGGGCTTAACGGATAAATAATTAATAAAATTAAAGATTAATCGAAAGTATCTAATAAGGTTAAGGATAGATAATAACGAGGGACCTTTATTACGAGGAAAATATAGGAGATATAATTATCGAGTCGTTAATAATAAAGAGATTAAACCTGAGTCGGTGGATTATAAAATTAATAATAATAATTTAAGTAGTACCTCGAAGAATAAAGATATAATATCTTCGAGCGGTAACTTTAATAAGGACGATAATAACGACGATAATAATAGTAATAAGAATTAAGGAATAAATAATCGGGTTAAATATTTCGGTTATAATTATATAGGCCTATCGGTTAATTCTCTTAAACGGGTAGTAAGGAAAAATCTAAAAACTATTAATATAAATAATAAGGCTAGTTAAATTAATACCCTCCGAGTATTTATAAAAACTAGGTCCGATTTACGATATATTTATTATATATATTTATATATTATAGCTAGATATTTCGGTTTATAAACTAAATCATTAAATAAAGAAAGTATCCGCTTACGATTAATTAAATACTAGCGTTATCGAAATAATATAGATACTTTTAAGATTAGCGTAGCTACTAAGAATTAATAACGGATAATAACCCGATTATAAATAGACGATAATAAATATAGAGTTTATAAATACCGAACGATTAAAACGAGTATTAAAGTATTCTTAACCGATTAAATATCGCGGTTTATCGTTCGTAAAATAGGAGGGCTAGAAGTATAGGATATTTAAAAAGAGACGGGTAACGTTATTATTAAAGGTATATTTAATTAATTATAAACGGGGGTAAATTTAAAGGGTAACTCCGAGGTTAAAATTAAAGATATTATAATAGAGGAGTTTAATATATATCTTTATTATTAAATAAAGCGGAATAAATAACTTAATAAAAAGTAGCTACGGATAATATTTTATTTATTAATATAATAAATTATTTAATAAAATCCGATATATTAGGCTCTATATATATACCTACGACTTAATCGTAATTACCGACTAGTTTTATATCTTTACTATATTAAATATACTCGGCTTAAAGACTCGATCTTTTTTTAATATATTAATATAAATATACATAAATATCTCGCTTATAGGTATAAAGTTAATATTATATAAAGATTAATATCTCTTAATAATAAAATTATTAATAATTATATAGAGATTATTCTAGGTTTTTATAAGAATATAACCGAATAATAAAAGAGGGTAAAGGGGCGGGGAAAAATAATAAACGATTATATATATAGGATAAATAAAATCTAGGAGCTAGTAAATATAATTAATTATAATTAATTTATTCCAGTATTATATACGCGTAAGGACGTAAGGATTACTCGGCCTAAAATATTATATAATTTAATATTAGGCCGCCTAAATATTACTCTTTAAAGAATTATCCTCCTATAATTTATAGAGGTAAAGGAAAATAACGAGACCCTAAATAATAAAGAGTCCGATAAATAATTAAACCTCGCCTTTATTTATTTAAAGTAGACGGCGGTAAATCTTACGTTATCGGGGTTACCGAATAAATTTAATTTAATCTTTTATTAATTTCCGGCCGGTACCTAACTCGTTTTAATATTATTTATTAATTAAATATTAATATATAAAATAATTTAAAAGGACCTAGTTATTTAAAATTATATTAATTTATTATTAAAGGCTAACCGAGTACGCGTATAAAAAGCTATTTAAAGATATTATTTAGAAGTATTAAAGTTATTTAAAATAGTATAAAGTAAGATAAAATAAACGGAGAAAAGATTTTATAATAAAAGTAGTTTTTTTCGGTAAACGGATAATAAGATTAAAGGGCGTTAATATTAAACTATATAAATAATATAGGATATTATTAATTATAGGGTAAAATCGCGCGGCGCGGTTTCGTTTAACTCCGTTATTTTAATCTTAATTATAATAATCCTATATTAACTATTAATATTAATCCTTAATATTAATAATCCGCGTTATAAATTATATTAAAATAAAAATTATATTATTATTTACTAGTTTATTATCTAGCCCCTTAATATCGCCTCCCCGTTTATCTCCGTTATATATAAAGATTATAAGCCGCCCGTTTAAGCGAGCGCGTCGTACCTTTACCCTAAACCTCCGCCCTCGTATAATTTTAAGTAGGTTAATCTTTATCTCTTCCCCTCCGAGTTCTTCCTCCGCCTCTACCCCTACCTCTACCGATAGTAATAATTTATCGGAAGAAATAATAACGGGTAATAAAAAACGTCGTCGACGGTAAACGAAGAGCGAAAAAATTATTAATATATTAATAATAATAACCGATATATAATAGGATATAAAGAGATTTTTAAGAGCGCTTTATAAACTACGTAAGATTTATACTTTCCGTTTAGTGTAAAAATAATTTTTCGATTTCGTTTATAACGAGTTACCTAGCGATTCTTAATTTAAAAAGTAATTAATATTTAAACGGCGCGATTCGCTAGTTAAGAGGTAAGACTAGTTAATCGTTAATATATTTTAACGAGAAATTAAGGTCTTAAGAGAGTACGAAGTATTTAATATTTTTCGTTTACCCGTAAAAGGGCTTAAGCGCGGTACCTTATAACTATTTAAAGATATTATTCCGGTTATATTACGACTGGCCCTATAATAGTTTAATATCTTCTACCGAGTTTATTATAAAAATAAATTAAATAGTTTATTATTATTATTAATAAATCTTACTACCTAATAGCCCGCCGTTTTTATATTATTAATACTCTATTATTTAATACGACCTTATAGGTCGATTAATTTTTAAATGATTTTAGGGCTTTATTTATATTAAGGGGGGGTACGATAACGAGTTCTCGATACTTTATACTAGTTTAGTTTAATTATTTTATATTTAATACTATAACGACGTATAATAACTTTAAGAAAAAACGCCGAAGTAAGAGTTTAAATAATAGGGTAGGCCGCGAGTATTATTTTAATTTATAATAATTTTAAATATATAAAAAGAAAGTATAGAAAAAGAATAAATAATTATTAAGAATTCCGATTAATTACTACTACGTTAATTTTAAAAGGGCGTCTTTTCGATAAAGGGGCCCTTCGGTAAAATATATAATACCTAATAACTACGTTATTATCAACCGAGATAATCGCTCGTTAATTAATACCTACCGATATAAATATAAAGGTACGTTCTTTATTTTTAATTTTATTATTCTTCCTTTTACGCCTTAATATTAATAAAAGTATATTAACGAACTAAAGTTCTAGATTCGACTATATTATATCGAGTCGGTAATCTCGGCGGTATATATATTTTATTTAGGTAATATAAAGTCTTTATAAATAAAAGCGATACCGGTCTTAAAGAAATTAAACCCGGTAACGATAAAATATTTCTTAATAATATTAATATTTAAAGATAAGAGTACGACGGCCAATAATATCTATATATTAAAGGATATATTTAAATATTAACTTAAATTAGACGGTAAAAGCCCATTTATCAAGACTAATTTTCGATTAATATACAGTAACCTTAAGATATAATCACGTATATAATTTATTAAGACTTTATATAGCGATATTTCCGAGCTCCTATTTAATATTTTTAACTAGTTATTACCGGGCTTAAGTCTTTAATACCTTCGTTTTAATATATTATAATTACTCTATAAGATTTATTAGGGCCCTAGTAACTCTACGGATCTATCTACGTTATAATATATAACCGATCGCTAGGATCGTTTTAAAGTTATTTAATTAACGGACTTTTAAGTATTAAAGGACCTAATTATTTATAATTATTAAATACGTATAATAAGAACGTAGGTTAAAATCTTAAGATAATAATCTATAGATTTTTAATATATAAAGAATATCGTATCCTAATTTATAACGTAAAATACCTTAAATATTAATACCTAGTCTCGTATATTAGAAAAGATTTCTAAAGTTATATACACCTAATCTTTATTTACTCGCGATTAATAATTTTAAAATTATTAAAATTTCTATATATACGTCGAAATCTATTTAACCCTACGATATATTATTAAATATATTAATATTAACCTACTCCGCTACGCTTTACGTTATATTACGATTCTCTTTTAAACCGACGTTACCGGTATTTTAAAATATATATAGGCCCTACTCTATATACTTTATATAATAGATTTACTAATAATAATAATAAGGTTATAAGAGTATATATTAATAAATAATCTTATAAACCTACGGGGAATAACGGATATAAATTTCGAGCTCGACCGTCTTTTTAAATTACTTAATAATAATCTTAAAGTATTCTAATACGACCGGTCCTATTATTCTAAATATAGTAACGTATTACTTAAGAATTAGGTCTTTAATAACTTATACTTTCTAAAGTTAAAGAAGATAATAGAATTTATATTTAGAAAACCCTCCTCGGTTATATATCCGGTTAAAAGCGCCGCCGAGGATATTTAAAATATAACTCTTAACCTCGCCTATAAGTCGTTTATTCGTTATACCGAGTAAAATAAATTCTTTTTAAACTTAATTATTAATCTTTTCGATACCGGGTTTAAGCGGTTAAATAGGAATATATTAAAATATAACGAGCGGTATACCTAGGAGTATATATTATTAACGGATAACGAGTATAAAGATACTCTAACGGCTAGGTTAAAGATTAAATATAATTTTATATTAAAGAGTTTTATAATCCTAATTTCTACCCTAAAGCCTCCGAATATTATATTTATTAATTAACCTAATAATAAATCCGCGCGGCGCGGGTTTATTAATTAATTTTAAAATCGCGTAGAGTATTATCTATATTAACGAGATTAAAAGGGGGTTAATTTTACTAGTTTATTCGCCGATACCTCCTATAATAACTAGTGTAATTATTATAATATCGTTAATTCCCTCTTTAATTTACTCGCTTTATTATAAGGGCTAGGTTACGAGGCGTAATTTTTACTATTATATTACTTCTTAATAATATAATATTTACTACCCTTATATTAAATCGTCTTCGGCTCTATATTCTAAAACTTATTAAATTAACTCTCCGCCGCGTTAATTTTAATATAAGATTTACTCTTTATAACGAGTATATTTAATCGTTTAACTCCTACCTTATTAATTACGGTTTTATTTTTAATACGCGCTTTTTTAATTATTAATTTATACTCTACCTTAATTAATTAATTATCCCTTCGCTCTTTAAATTTAATTTACTCTTTATTAAATAACGGATTTAACCGCCGCTTTCTTTTAATATCGTTATATATTATTTATATATCGAATACTTTATTTTAATCTAACTTTTTTTATCGTCTTTACTTTAAGATATTTAATATTTTAATATAATATAAATAAAGACTAGACTACGCGTTATTAATCTACTAGCGTATAGTTCGTTTATCGCGAATACTCTCTACCTACGTTATTAAATCTTTTAAGATTTTATTAAATATTATTAAAGACGTAAAGAAATATTAATATAAATCGACGAATTTCTTATTTAATTTTTAATATTATTAAACTCGAAGTTTAGATATATATTATAGACGTTTAAATAAATTCTCGTCTACCGATTTATTTAACTCCGCGTAAATAATAATAGGTATTTATAATTCTAGATTATAAACCGAGTAATAAAAGAATAACTTCGTATAATTCGGTATATTATATTCCGTATTATTAAAAAAGGCGAGGTCGACGTCGCGAATATAATCGCTCCTAGGTATATTAAGGAGGTCGTATAAATTAAATATTATTCGAGCTCGTCGGTTAATATTTATATAATTTATACGAGCTTTTCTCGGCCCCGATAAAGATTTTATTATTATATTATCGAGCGAAGCCGGCTCCGCTAAAGACGCCCCGCTTCTAGGGTTTATATACTAGGGTAAATATAATAAAATAAAACACGTTTACCCCCGACTATAACGTATCGCGCGATTTATATATTAATATACCTTCTAAATAAACGAAGGGAGTAATTATTAAATAACCCTCTTTATATCTAGATTATTAACCCTTAACCTATAAATATCGGTTATAATAATAATATATAAAGATAAGCCTTAGGTAGATAGTAGACCGAAATATATCGCGATATTTTATTTATCTCGAGTAGCTATCGCCGCGAAAAAAGATACGATTAATTTTATACCCTCGATCGGATATAATAATCGTTTTATCTATATATATATTAATTAATATATATCCTTAATTTAAATTATAGAATCTATAAAAATAATCGTCTTCGGAATATCCTAAGCGGTAGTAATCTACGACGGTAAAATATATTATAAATTAAATATACCGTTAATAGGATTATAGGTAATATTAATTTAAATATATATCTCTAGCCGATTAAACGGAGTCTTTATAATAATAATATCTTCCGAGAAAATATATTACTCTTATATAATCTTAAGTATTTCGATATTAAATATTATAGAGACCTTTAAAAGAGAAACGCTAGGCGGTAATCGTTTTTAGAGGATATTTATTATACTATACCAAGACTAGCTTCATAGTAACTATTAAGTATAGTATATAGATCCTATATAGAGAGTATACGGCGTGGTTACGCTATTTATATTATAGTATTATATTATAGTTTCCGGTGCTCCGGAGCCCTTTTAGAAATAGGAGGCTCGGAGCCCTCGCTCTAACTCTTTAAAGATTAATTCTATTATTTAAATATAAAGATTATTTTCCTATTAAGGCTTCATATTTATTTTTATATTATTATAAATACCTTAGGTATTATAGCTTAATAATTTTTAATCTCTTTTAACCTTTTTAAATAGTAATCCGTTAAAAGTATAAAAGATCTTTCTAGAAATAATCGTCTCGAAGGCGAGACGTATAAGATTAATACTCTAGACGAAAATACGGGAGATTTACCGGAGAATATTAATCTTACGGTAGATTAATAACTTATAGAATTAAAATATAAGTAGAAAGCCCTTAAGAAAGAGGCCTTTATTATTACGATTTAAAAGAATATCGAAAATTTACGACGTACTATTATAGGTAAAGGAGATAAGGAAATTAAAGATAATTTTTAAAAATTAAATATAGAAGACGAAAGCGGCCCGACGGTAGATTATAATTAAATCGGTTATGATATAAATTAAGGTAATTTACGGTTATCGAAACTACGAGATTTTTATACGAAGAATCCGTAAAATTATTAAAAATAAATCTATAACGTAGAGACCGCGTTTTATTTAATACCCGTAAACTTTTAAATAAACGAAAAGAAGATTTTATATATAATACCCTACTTAAAGGGGTAAATTAAGAAATTATAAAATAAATATAAAGAACTCTATCTAGTAGATATATTAATATAAAAATTCTTTACGGACTACCTATTTAACGTAATCGAGGACCCTTTAAACCGAGTTATAAATATAAATCTTAAATATTAATATATACGTTAAAGGAATAATTAATTAATACGAGATTTCGATATTTATCTTAGTACCCTAGAAACCGAACTACCTCCTTATAATAAAGAGTAATAAATAATTTATCTAATAACCCGCTTAAGATTTAATATTTTAAAAGAAGTTAACTAGGCCTAAAGTATTCCTATTAAGCGAACCGAATTTATATTATTTACGGCGCGTTATAAATATAATCTTAGTCGAGACTTTAAGATATAAAATAATAATTAAGATAATTAATTAGAACCTCGGAAGAGGTATAAAAAGGGGTTAAAGGGCGGAGATAATAAAGATAAATCTAATATAAAAGGATAAGGTTCTAATAGGGGTAGTCGTAGAAATATAAATAAAATATATACGACTCGCGCGAGCGATAAGAATCTTAAAGATATTAAATACTTTAATTACTATAAGCTCGGCCATTACTCTAATAAATATCCGGAGAAGAAAATAAAGATTATTAACTATATCGGCGATTATACCGCCGAGTTAAAAAATAATAAACCCTCGGGGAAGTTTTTATCCCGAGGGAATAAGAGGAAATAAAAACTCGACCGAGTATAAATATCGATAGCGAAGTTATTACGAACCTAACTAATATCGATATAAAAACTATTCGTATTAAAATAAATAAAGATCTAGGAGCGGAGATAAATATTATTAACGAGATATTTATATAATAGTATAACCTAGAGCGTTTTAAAAACGAGCCGCTACCGACTCCTAAATAGATAAACGGGTAATCTATTTATTACTATAGTATTTATAATATCGTTTACCGGCTAACCGATTTATAGGGATAAACTAAAGAATATAATAATACTTTTTACTTTATTAATAAAAAAGGCTCGTTTATTATTATAAATATACCGGCTATAAAAAAGGAAAAGATTTAAATTAACTATAATATACGTACCTAACGGTTCGGTATCGCGCCGAATATATATACGTTAGAATTATTTAAGGATTTTACGAAATTATTAAGGACGTAGCTAGTTATATATATATTAATTTATACTAAAACTAGTCCCTTTAATCAAGATCCTATTAATAAAAATAAGATTAAGAAAGGTAATACTACCGTTAATATAATATCTTCTAATAATTCCGTTATCGTACCGCCTACGCTTCCTAATAAACTTATAAATTTTAATAATATCTTTTTAAATAAAGAAATAGGTCGATTACCGTCGTATAAAAACGGCGATTATATAATTAATATAGAGGGTAACCCGCTATACGGGCCTCTTTATAATTTATTAAACTTAGAATTAATAGAGTTAAGAAGATACCTAAACGACGCCTTAATAAAGGGTTAAATTAAGTACTCCGTAAACCCCGCCGGGGCTCCTATCCTTTTTATTCTAAAGAAGAATAATAAACTACGACTATATATTAATTACCGAGGTCTTAATAAGATTATTATTAAGAATCGCTACTCGTTACTCTTAATTAATAAAACGCTAGACCGCCTAAATAACGCTATATAATTTACGAAGTTTAATTTAAAAAATATTTATTATCGAATAAGAATTAAGGAAGGCGATAAATAAAAGATAATATTTCGTACGCGGTATAATCTTTTCGAATATATAGTAATATTATTTAATTTAACGAATATACCTACTACTTTTTAAGCCTATATTAATAAATCGTTAGCGGGCTTAATAAATATATTTTATATTATTTATTTAGATAATATCTTAATTTATTTAAATTTAAAAAAGGAGTGTATTAATTATATACGATAAATACTCGAACGCCTACGAAAATATTCTTTATTCGCGAGTTTTAAGAAATACGAGTTCTTTACTCGGTTAATTAAATTTCTAGAGTTTATTATAAATACCGAAGGTATCTCGATAAACGAACGTAGGATTAATATAATTTAGTCCTAGCCAAAACTAAAGTCCTTTTATAATATATAAGTATTTTTAGGCTTTATTAATTTTTATTATTAATTTATCTATTATTATTTATAGATAATAGGCCTATTAACGGGTCTACTAAAAGGTAGTTAAGATAATAAAAAATTTAGTTTATTTAAATAACTTAAAGAGGTAGAGTAAATATTTTACCTACTTCGCGATTCATTCTTATATATACCTATTCTAGTATACTTTAATCTAGAATTAAAAATTCGGATTAAAATAAATACTTCTAATTTTACCGTAACTACGATTTTAACGTAGTTATAAAATAATAGCGAATAATATCCCGTCGCTTTCTAGTCCCGTAAGATATAGGGTCTAGAAATTCGATATAAGATTTATAATAAAAAGCTCCTCGTAATCGTTATAATATTTAAATAATAATAATACTACCTCGAGGGTAGTTTATATAAAGTAGAAGTCTTAATTAATTATAATAACTTAAGGGGTTTTATAAACGTTAAATAACTAAATAATCGCTAGGCGCGCTAGGTAATAAAACTCTTATCTTTTAATTTCTTAATTTCGTATCGTTCTAGGAAAAATAACCTAGTCGATAACCCCTTATATCGTCCTAATTATAAAGACTAGGATGGCTTTTTAGATAATATATTACCTATATTATAATAGAAATTATTAAATTTAGGAGGTACTAGTTAAGGCCCTATTTTCGCTACGATATAAAATACGTTCGTAAATATAAAAGATTTAGATATAGATAGTACTTCGCCGGCGTTAGGTAATATATCCGTAGATATTATATAAAACCTAATATACGTAAAACTTATATTACTAGGGTTTTTAAGGTTTATTATAAAAAAGGGATATTCTTTAATAATATATTTATCTAGGCCTAAGGAGTTAATACCTAGACGGGAAATTCTAGGGAGTTTAAGCGAGACGTTTATTTAAATTAATTATAATATAATAAAGGAATTATTTAACCCTATCGCTAGAACTATAAGCTATAGACTATTTATTCTACGTATTATTACTAAGTTAATAATACTTTACGAAACGACTTATAACGCTAAAAGTTTATTAATAATTAAAATAATTCGCGCTTTATAAAAGGATGATTCCTTCTCGTAAATAAGAATCGCCGAAATTATATAAGCGGATTACTAGCGTTCCGCCGGAGTATAGACTTTAGATTTTATATTAATTTTTAAATATAATAATAAGATTTATATACCTAAAGAAGGATTAGTCCGCGAAGAGTTATTAAAACGATATTATAACGATATATTAACGGGGTACTTTAGCGTTAAGAAAATAACGGAGTTATTTACTAGAAAATATTTTTAGTGTACTTTTAAGGCCGACGTACGAGAATATATCGATATATACGATATATACTAGCGGGTTAAGGTATATCGATACCGCTTTTATAACGAGATCGGTTTTTTATTATATCCTATAGGACCGTAGAAGGAAATTATAATAGATTTTATTACTAACTTACCCTTAAATAAATAATACGGACGCGTTTATAATACGGTCCTTATAGTTATAAATAAATATATAAAGATATTACGATATATCCTAACTACTAAAACGATCGACTCTACGGGGTTAATAAAATTAATATTTAAAGAAATTATCCTAAAGTTTGGAGTTCTTAATAGAATTATTTCTAATAAAGGTTTTATCTTTACGAGTACGTTTTAGTTAGAGGTATATTATTTAATGAAAATTAAAAGGCGCCTAAACACCGTATTTTATCCGTAGACGGATAACTAGATAAAATGTTAGAACTAAACCTTAGAATATTATTTAAGAACCTTCTACTTAAGCGAGTAAAATAATTAGGTAGTACTTTTACCTATAATAGAATAAGTATACTATAGCGCGTAGTATATAATAATAAGATAAATACTATTTATAGTTATATATAGTTATAATTTATTTCTTAAACCGCGTCTCGAGGGTAAGACGTACGAGGGAGAAGTACCGTCGGTATAGGAAAGAATTAAAAAATTAAATACTTTAAGAGAGTACTTAATAAGAGCGTAGATTATCGCGGTCGAGGCGTAGAAGCGTAGTTATAGTAGAAGGTATAAGCCGAAATCATTTAATATAAATAACCTTATATTATTATTAATTAAAAACTTAATATAAAAATAATTAAGTAAGAAGCTCTCTTATAAAGTAATTAGATTATTTAAGATTTTGGATACCGTCGGAATATAAGCGTACCGCCTAGGATTATTAACTAGTTACCGTATTTATAATATTTTCTATATATCGCTTTTAAAGTCGTATTATTAACGATAAGGCGACGTTTCGATCCCTAATATACCTCTACTAGAATTAATAAATAATATAAACGAATAAAAAGTAGAAAAAATATTAAAAAAGAAGAAGGTAAAGGGCGAGGTACTTTATTTTATAAAATAACTAGGATAACTAAAGACCTTTAATAAATAGGTTAATATAAATACTTTAGATAACGCGCTAGAACTGCGAGAAGTATTTAAAGAGAATACGAAGATAGAAAAGATATAAAAAGTAAAGAATAGGAAGAGGAAGTATTCTTAATTATTAATTATTACTAGCTATTTCTTATTAGTCGACTTCGAGCGAGATATATCCTTACGACTAGCGGGGCGCTCGCGGGTATATTTATATCTAAGGCGGCCAGTTTTCCTAATATTAAAACTCGGTTATTTACGAGTAGGGCCGGGGCCGGGAACTCGAACTAAAAAACAAGGGGTAAAAATAGAATTAAAATTAAATTTTTTTTCTTTATCTTTAATTTCTTCCTTAGAAACCTCGCGAGAAGATATTAATTTATTTAAGATATAACGATTCGTATCCTTTATACCGCTATATTAAAGGCGAGGCTCTACGTTATTTTTAACTAAAAGAATTTTATAACTAGATATTATAGCTTTTTATATACCGCTAAAGAATAAAATAAGATTAATAATATCGAGATCGTTAATAATAGGTGTATTAAATTAATCGGTAGTAGGATTAGGGCCGGGAGAAAAGTCGTATTCGGAGGTATCTTATATATACCGTATATAAATATCGTCCTTATCTTTATCGTTAGCTTTATCTTCGTCCGTCGATTCGAGAAGATCGTTAGGTTAATATTATATAATCTTACTTTAGGGTATATTTATATCCCGGGTAATAATCCCTCCCTAAAGAGTTATTAATATACGAATTATATCTAAACTATATTAATTTACTAGAGTATAAAAGGTATTATTTATACCCTCGACGCTCGTAGTAAATCGAGATATTAATTATAATATATCTTTCCCTCTTTTAATATTACCGCTTTTAGGTTTAATCTCCCGAAGGAAAACTACGATATCTTTCGTATATTTAACGACCCGCTCGCGAAGATACTCGTTAAGGCCTCGACGTTTTAAACGATTAAAAAGAAAATTTATAAAGGTATGAAATTTAGACGGAATTTAGATACGTTAATATAATTCGGTTTTAGAATATAAACGATATATAAAATTATATAGGTACTTATTCTTTATATAATAAATATACTTTATATATAGTACTTTATTATATAGGATATAATTATTTAGGTTTATTTATTTAGAGTAATAGAGGTATAAAAATACGAATAAAGGCGGGGTAGGAGTAGAGCGGGCGGCTATTTTATAAAAAGCGAGGGTCGGGGATATATTAAATATCTAAATATTATTGTTAATATCGTATACTGTAGAGATTAAATTAATATACTAAATATTAAAGTAATCTAGCTATATACGTATTATTAATAAAGTAAAGTATAGAACTAATAATTTAAAAATAAAATAAATATTATAATAATATTAATTCTTTTAAAATATAAATAAATACCTTATTTAAAAATAGAATAAATTATTTATTTACTTTAATAATTATAAATTTAAAGAAAGAATTTAAAAGAAGAAAAGAAAGATTTATTTAAATTATAATATATTAACTTTAACCTTACCTATAGAATATATATATAATATTTACGACCTTAAAGAAAGAGCTTAAAGATACGACCGAGATTATTATAAATTAATAAAAGTCTAAATATAGTATAGCTATCGATAGTAGTATATAGGAGTTTATATATATAAAAGATAATAGGATATTATAGAAGAAGAAAACTTAGAAGGTTAACGAAGACTTCGTATTTATACTAAGACCGTTACCCGTATATATTTACTCCTATAACTAGAGTCCTTCCTAAATAATAAAATAGAATAATTTACTCTACCGCCGATATCGCTAAAACCCTACTAGTAGTAAAGATTTATAGTTTTCGACGGTAATTATAATATTCTTTCCCTTACTTTTCTCTTTAGGTTTAGAAGTTTTTATTAAATACTTAATATAATTTATAACTATATAACTACGCCGATTACGAACTATACGCGACGTATTATTAAATTTTAAGATATAATTTATTTCCCTCCCTTTTTCCTATTAGGTTTAGAGGTTTTTCTTAATATATTATTATTATAAAGATAAGAGAATTAATAAAATTAGATAAAAGGCGTAGGCGTTACGCGTACGCCCTATTTAATTTAGATTCTCCTATATTATACTCCTTCGTCGGAGTATAGAAACGTTAAATTAATATTTATTAATTTCGAGGGCGAAACCCCTAAAAGGGGAGGTAATTATTATATTATACTAAAACCAGCTTTATAGTAGCTACTAAATATAGTATATAGATCCTATATAGGGAGTATACGGCGTGGTTACGCCATTTATATTATAATATTATATTATAGTTTCCGGTACTCCGGAGTCTTTTTAGAAATAGGAGGCTCGGAGCCCTCGCTCTAACTCTTTAGAGATTAATTCTATTATTTAAATATAGAGATCATTTTCCTACTAAGGTTTCATATTTACTTTTATATTACTATAAACACCCTAGGCACTATGACCTAATAATATCTAAATTAAAGTATATTAATCGAAACTCCTTCTACTCGGTTATTAGATAAAGCTCGTCGATTATTAATAAATATAACCGTAATATAAAGCTAGTATACCGTAGTACGTCGGTATTAAAATTACTCGAACTAGTAATCTTAGGACTCGTAAAGATTATTATTATTAATTATTTATTTATAAGTCGCGTTTAGTTATTATACCGTAGGTAAAGTAGCCGGAGCGTATTATTATAATATTAACGGGTTTATTATTATCGCCGTTTAAAACGAAGGGTCGGTAATTAAATATACGACTTAATTTCTTATATTACTCTTCTAATAAAGTATTTAAAAGTATAATAATTAATACCGCTTTAATAAATAAAAATATTAATAATAAAGCTTAAAAGACGATATTTTTATTAAATCTAGTTTTCGTAATTAAGATTAAATCCGTTCTCTAGTTTAATAATATATTTAAAGTATTATATTATTTCTCCTTAAACTCGATTTTAAAATAATATATCGCGGCGCCTTTTATATACTCTCGATCTAGAGTTTCATATAAATTATTTATCTTTATTATAATAGGCGTAGACGCGAAATCGCCTATTATATATAATATTATTATAATAAATATTAGTTTTAATCTTAAATATATTTCGCGGAGGGTTTTATAACGAAGGGGATTTACCGATAATAAAGAATAAAAACTAGCGATAAATAATTATTATTATAATAATAATCGAAACTCGAGTTATAATTAAGGATTTTTAGATAACCTATATTTATTTCGTTATATATACGATAGATAATATTATAGATAACTATATTCGAAAGAGTATATATAGAAATATTAACACGCGATTAATTTAAATCTTATTTTAAAATAATTAGATAACGATCGCGTCGTAAAGTTAGTTATTAATAAAGAAAAAAATTAACGGAAAAATTTATATAGGCGGCCTACGAAAATAATACGAACCTAATAAAAATACAGGGTTTTACGCTTAGACCTACCGCCGTTTAGCTACGAAGTTAGTATTTCTAACCCGAAGGGGCTTAGTAAACGGGAGCTAGCCCGAAGGGGCTTAGCGGTGGCTCGGCAGGTCTGAGGGACTGAGGCAACGAGGCTGAAAAGAGGACGCGCTATTGGTGCTCCGCCCATTTGGCTGCAGGACGCTTACCGTGAAAGGCTCGCCATGGAGCCACATCTGAAGGGCTGCCTGATGTTAGCTGCATGGCTTTCGCATCAGTGGCCCACGAAACGGAGATGGACACCACTTTTACGAAGCTGTTGTTGAAGAAGTAACGCACCCTTGCTGATTTGCGGAGCCTAAAATGCCATCCAAAAAATACTATCAACAGCCAAGGGACCCGGAATTACGAGGAGCTATTCAGAGTGAGATAATTCATTTCTTTGCATTGCTTCGCTTGCCTGATCATGTGAATCCCGTAATAAGCAGAACCAAAGACATTCATTTAGCCAAAGCAGAGTGCAAGGCTATGGTCCAGCCGAACTCACCCATGACGGCCACAGCTTGTCCTACGCCGCTTCCAGTCCAGTGATCCGAACGAATTCGCCCTTAATGTTTTCCCACGCCTTCTCGACCATTCCTTCCTTCCTGAAGTTGGCTAGAAGCTTCTCAGCCTTAGCTCCCGCACTCTCTCCATGCTGATCGACGGAGTATGTTCCACTCCCAGCCTTGCCGTCGGTTCCTCTTCCAATTACTGCGACCCCTGCTAGCGGCACCCCCGAAGCCGTATCCTCATTCGCGCCCGCTGGATACTTTGCGCTGGTTGCGAGAAACAGGTGGAAATCGCCAGACTCCACAGTCGGTATAAAGACCATGGGCCCTAGGACCTTTTCAAACGCCTTGAATATGAAGAACACCAGCCCTTTGGTACCTCGTGCGATACCCGACTTCACTGGCCCTGGGAAGTCGTGGATGAACGAAACACTTGGCGCCTTTTTTGCGAGGAATTCAAGGGACAATGTTACAACCGAGGCCGCGTGCCCACGCTGCTGCAACAGAGGCAACTTCCAACCTTGGAAGTCGTTCATGTCGATCGGGCCTTCGTAAGTTGCTGCGAATACGCTGACGACACGGCGAAGGGCGGTAGCCTTTTCCAGGAGTGGTAAGAGATTGACGATGAATCGAGTGCGAGTATGCACGACTAGAGCTGCGGCATAGTGGAGGCCTTCCGAAGTCTCTATGTTGTAATTAGATACCTTATTTCGACGTCCCAAATAAATCTCCGCGTGGACCAGAAAATTTTGGGTGAGAGTTGCATACGTACTGATACCAGCTACTAACGTTCCCGTGCTGAGAAACAAGAGATTAATCGATTTCTCTTTACTCTTAATGTCTCGGCAGATATCATCCACATTGCGAACCAAGCTGGTGTCTGCCTTAATGAAGACGTACTCGCCCTCAGCGTTCAGCGCTTTACACTTGGCTGCGATACGATCTCCGGCTTCCTGCGAGCGGCCGGTGAAATACACACGGGGTTGACGGGTATACTTCGCAAACTGCTTCAGCGTCGTTTCACCGATTCCGTTGGTTGCACCAACGAAGACAGCGACAAGACCCGGAGGCAAGACGGAGGTTATCTGGGCATTCGAGGACTGGATCTCGTCGAGAGAGACCATTGCGTTGACTGGTAAGTAGAGCACGGAGGATACGACGTAACTTGGTGTGGTGTACTCGTGAAGAGAATAGAATTTCTGATCTGGGAACCTCTTTGTTTCTAGTAATACAATTGGATCACCAAATCGGAAAACTCAAGAAGCCTACATAATCTAGAGTATACTTGGAAGGGATTCCTCCTCTCTTTACGTTCTATCTCCGCAGCCGAAGTCCTCTTTACTAACTACGGTAATTACGATAAATCCGATATAAGTACGTCCTTCTCTAGTCCTAAATCCTAAGTCCCTTAAGCTAATCTTGAACATCAGGTAATAAGGTAATACTTGAAGGGGAAGAGATCAGCTTAGAAAAATAATAACCGTACTTCATTCTTATGGCTGCACAACGCAAGTTGCGCCTGCCATCGTACGCTCGCCATCGAGCCGAACGCGAGAGCTGTTGTAATTGAAGGTAAGTTCAAGACGGTGCACGCTGTTGAGCCGCGAAATTCCCATACCTATGGACAGTTTGTAATAGACGTGATGTTGAGTTCGCGGGGAGCTTAGGGGATCCATTCGAAATAGAATACAGGCTAGTCTAGTGGCTGCCAAAATTACAACACGCTTGGGGACTTCCCCAAACAACAGCAATTGGCAGCAGTCCACAATGGATTCCAAAGCTCCAGTGAGCTCGTTGACTCTATTCAAGGAGACGCGAACGGACCTAGAGCCAATCTACCCCGGCTCACTGATCCAGATACAGGTCCCCTCCACGAGCACTTTCAGCGTTCGAGGGCGCCACCAGCGTCGCATTCTCCAAACAGCACCTACATACAAGGATGAGGACTCATTCAGCAAAAGACTCACAAACTTTGGCTCATTGTTCTTCAGTAAAGCTAAGAGGCACCCAAAAAGCTTTCTATGGCGCGTTTCGCAAGAAGGAAAAGTGTTGGAGCTACGTTCAGTGGATCTGTCAAAGAGTAACAAGGAGACAAGAGAAGCTTCGTTGACCATACAATTATGGTTTCCGACTACCATAAAAACTGGCGGCGTAGCACTGGCAGACACAGAAGACCGCGATGCTCTCAGCCTCTTCGTGTTGACAAAGGGCAATGAGCTTTACACATTCACGATTCGGAAAGACTTTTTTTGCCGTGTAGCTGCTTCAGAGGAGGATGTTGCAAAATGGTGCAAGGTGTCTAAGCCTTCCACATTCAGCATCAGCACGCCACATAGCCTTATCGCTGGGAGTTCGCTGCAGCTGGTAGTTTCACTGAGTGATGGAAGGTTGTTGCAGTTGACGAGGACCAAGGGCGAGGATGGGTCGAAATGGCACGAGACTACATATGGGGACGGACAATGGGCGTCGTCCTTGCGAGGACTTGTCCGATGGCAAGGGAGCAACACGATCAAATATGATGGGACCACAGTGGAGCAGGGTACACCTATCGCCATGGAAGTATCGCCGGACAGGAGGCACGTATTCGCAGTATGTCTCAACCACACTCTCAGGATCTGGAACCCAAATAAGGCCGCAAGTGTTTTCTCAAAAGACTTGCTATGGCAGCACCGTGAGCCTTACGAGGTACCAAAGGTCATGCTGGAACCTGGAAATTCAAACGTGCTTCAGCTCTTCCAGACAAGCGGGGCCGTAGAAGGGGACTTGTATTATGCGATAACTTTCTCGCCGCACGACTTTGGGCAGTTCAAGTTCTGGGGCGTGCGTGATCCAGATCACGGCGAAAGAGGTATTCGCGACCTCTTCCCTGAGTACTCACTCAAACCGCCCGATCCAGACCCAAGCCCTGAGAGTAAGGCCATCTGGAAAGTTGCGGACTTCAAGGTCAAGAGCAGCCACCAAGGGCAGGAATTGGAGTTATGGATTCTTATGAGATCGAACAGACGCCACAAATTGTATAATCTCAAATTCGAGATTCAAGATACACCAAATATATGGCAAGAACAGTGGTCGACAGTGGCATTGGAGACCTTAGATGACCAGCCCTCACCACAAATCTCTGATTTTGATCCGGAAGATGCGACCGACAAGTGGCTCAACTTTGTTCTGTATCCTGGCAAATACCCTGACACAGTATTAGAGACCGCTCTCTCAGTGTACTGCTCCGACCGTTCTGTCACCCTTCCCAGTACGAAAGCCTCATTGAAAGAGCGGATGTGTTCAGCGATAGCGCTACAGGTCAGATCTGCGAAGATTGGAAATGACTTGGTCAGATTACGTAAGATCATAGATCAGGAATGGACTGTGCTATGGCAGGACATTCGAGATCTTGACAAGTCAAGATGGGACATTGTGTCTCTCGCTTACGACGACAGCGCTGAAATGCCATTGATTGTCTTTGCAGATGGCAGCTCGGCTATCCGCACCTGTGATAGAATCGAAATCATCAAACAGAACAGCCCGCAAGTCCTGGGTGCTTCAGTCGGCATGCTCGAATCACCATCAATTGAATCAGATCCAGGTATTGAGCCAAAGCTACCAGACGAGCTCGCCACCATAATTGCAGCAGCAGCGACGTTTAGACAGAGCTTCAGCTACCGTTTGCGGCAAGTATGTAACTCTACACTCGCTGAGGAGCTTTGGTTGGACCCTTCCTACTCCGTACCACTTCGCATTCAATCTTTCTACGACCGATGCAACTTTGGAGAGGAGATCGGGAGCGCTGCTTTCGATGCTTTGACGAATGCTCTTGAACGGATAGGCGGCTTCAACTGTCTTGAAACGGAGATATTTCTTGCCATTCTGGATGAGTTCTCTCATAACCTACCACCTGAAAGACCTGAGTTCATTCATACCCTGTGCGGCCGAAGAACGCTCGTCAGTGGCGCCCAGGAAATGATAGCTTTGCGCGAAAGGCTACTGTCCGATCTCTTGGTGCTCGTCGTGTTCGTGGACATGGAGATCGACCGAGAAGAGATGCCAATGGAGAACTTTGATGCACCTCGAATCTATGCAGCGTTGCTAGATCTGCTTAGGCAGTATCAAATCATGCAATGGCTAGCCAAGAATACCCGGGCAGAGAAGAGCCAGGGTCGGGCGAGGCCTGCTACCCCGGACGCTCCAGCGAACAGTCCAAGCAATGACCACACAAGGATCTCTTCTATACTCGAGAACCTTTTCGCGCTTGATGTGCCAGCTCAATCACCCGAGATGCAGTCTCAGAGCGAAGCACTGACTCATGGCATCCAAGATCTCTTGGCATGGACCATGGGAGGTGATGATCCAACAATCACAATGGACCAAGTCCCAGTATACGTGCAAACAAATCTGCTTGCAAGCAATAACATCGACTTGGCTTCGGACTTTCTCAAGTACCAGCCATCCACCGCGTGGTCGACCTACATCAAAGGCCGATTACACCTTCTCAAAGGGGAGACCACTGAAGCAGCCATCTACTTCAAGAAAGCTGCCTTCAAACTCTGTAAGTCCTTTACAGCCTCCCCTTTCAATTCCGTTCCACTAACCACTTCCTCCAGCTCGCCCTTCAGATTTCGACTACCCTGCCGCCTCCCACGGCCTCCTCAACCCCATGGACGCCCTCTCCTTCGGCAACGGTCTCCCAACATACTACACCCACATCCTCAACCTCTTCGACGCCGATTCCCACCCAACCCAAATGTCGCACTTCGCCCACCTCGCCCTCCAATTCAGCCCAACTCCCTCCAACAACAATCCATCCGATCAAACGAGCACTCTCCTAACCTCCCTCTTCCAAGCCTCCCTCCAAACCACAGACTTCCCAGCCGCCTACTCCGCTTTGACGCGTCACCCAGCTCCTTCAACACTCCTACCAAGTTTCATGTCCGCTCTGCTCTCCACTCCCAATGCTTTACCGCAACTCCTGTCTCTACCGTTCCCACCAAATCTCCATGCCGACATTGACGCCCTCCTCTCCACCCATAAAAAAGATCCGAAGATCCTCGCCTCCTGGCGCCTTCATCACCACAACTTCCGCGGCGCGGCTGCAGCTTTACTACCTCCACTTCAAGCGGCACAGAAGCAAACAAAGAGACGTGGGGAGAGCGTGGAGGAGGGGTATCTGGCTCTTATTAATTTACTTGCTTGTGCAGGAAAGGAGAATGGATGGGTGTTGAGTGAGGGTGATGGCGGTGCGCTGAGGATGGGTAATCATGCTGTGGAGGAGAAGAGAAAGGTGGTTACGATTGAGGATGTGAGGAGGGCGTATCAGAAGGAATTGGATACGAGGAGTGTGATTGAGAGTGGAAGGTTTGGATTTGGGGTTGGAGGTGGGGAGAGGGAGGAGGATGAGATGGATATGCTGTGATATCAGGGGTTCAAGCGAAGCATTTCCGGTTATCAAGATGGGGATATGTTCAGCGGTTGCACAAAGTGGGGGGCGTCTCCTTGTTCTATTTGCCAGAGATACCACAGCTGCAATGCACAATGCCATCATTCTTTCTCCTGATTACCTTCCATAATTCAAATCGTCGCCCGTTACCTTGGTATCAAATGCTCAAGCCCCAGCGCCATGCAACCAATTTCAATCCGCATAGCAATTCGTCAAAAGAATAGCACATATTCTCTCATCCCTCTCACCATCTAAACCATCTCACCCTCATTCTCCCCTCAATCCTTCTCCAAATCCTTCGGACTCGGATCCCCAATCCCGTCCTCCTTGATCGCAAACAAACAATCACTCTCCGGCAAACACGGACTATCATAAATCTTACAAATCCGCGTCTCGCCCCTCCCCTTCTTCAAACTCAATCTCGTAGTTGATGCATGCGCAATAATGTTCCCTCCAATTGGTTTCTTCGGATCAGGATTGAACATCGCACTCGGTCCACCATCGACCTGCGCAACAACCTGATTCGTAATCACGACCGCGATACCGAATTCATCTGCCAAGCGTTGGAGAGTGCGCATAAATTTGGCAAGGTGTGTCTGGCGGCCGGAGAGCTCGCCGCGGCCAGCGTAGTCGGTGCGGTAGAGGGAAGTGGCGCTGTCGACAATTAGGAGGGAGAAGCGTGTTTCGCACATCATGTTTGAAGCTTGATTTAGCAATTGAAGTTGATGGTCGGAATTATAGGCTCGTGCGTAGGCAACATTATCTAACACTTCCTCTCCGGATAGACCGTAGCGGTTTGCAACGCTGAGGAGGCGGACTGGGCGGAATGTGCCTTCTGTGTCAATGTAGAGGCACTTTCCTTCGCCGCCGCCCATGTCGAAGGGAAGTTGGCATGTTACGGCGAGGGTGTGGCAGATTTGGGATTTTCCTGTTCTGAATTCGCCGAAGATTTCGGTGACGGAGCCAGTCTCTATGCCGCCGGCTAGGAGGGTATCGAGTTGTTTGGAGCCGGTTGTGATGGAGATGAGTTCAGACCGGCGTTGGTGCATTTCTGTGGCGGTGGTGAAGCCCATGGGGACGAGTTTGGAGGCTGTGAAGGTCCAATATCAGCTGGAGAAAGGGGACTTGGAGCTTGTTCAAAACGTGCCTTCTGCTAATATCTTTGTCGCCTTTTGCTCTGATATGCCTTTTATCTGCTCGAGCACTCTCCGAGGTCTTATTTACTAATCAGCAGTAGCCTAGAAGCTTTTATGGAAGAGACCAACGTGTAAGCCACCGACTCGACCGTATTGAACCCTCCATCGACCACCAGCTTTATGTCTCGAGCAGATAGACCAGCGACGCCCTATAGCCTCAATGAGCAACTAGAGGGGATAATTCGTTGGTAGCCGTGGCCTACATCCAATACTGAGAGCGGTGTAGGTGCTCCAGGTCCTCCACCTCCATCTCCGTACGCTGATTGAGTCTCATCTGCCTCTCCAGCACTCATAATGGCGGGGTATTTGTGTCTGAGGATTGATGGCAGTTATATCGTTGCGCCAACTCTTCAACGACTCTCTTGGGTATGTAAGTGGGTTTCCTTTGGGGCGCTTGCTTTGAAGTGAAGGTTCGGTGGTGGAAAGGTCGTAGGCTGGTGTGGCAAAGACTGTCATTGGTTTTCGGGAAAGACGCGGTTCGCGTCAGAAGACGGTCACGTCTGTCACGTGACCTTATCTTTCAATATCAGGGGCAAGAATTCGAGGGGGTCATTGACTTGTATTGGAATGCAGCAACGGATGGGGAAGCATCCATTTATTACTCTTCGATAGTTACAACTAGCTCGCTGTGCAATGACTCTCGAGACGCCCTTCGCTATGCTTTTCGGTATTCATCTCAACGCGGATGGCTTTTGGCACAATTTTCAGCCCCAACGTCTTCAAAAGGTTTCGTGTGTTAGTCTAGGCATAAATTCGTCGACTGCGCGTATAAGATCCTCCACCCTCCGATGCAGACTGCCATATGCGCCCGCTAATGCAAGCTCGATGTGACGACTCCTGCTTAAGTGACATGTCCATTACCCTCCAAACGCCAGCATGTAAAGACCATCCTAATCAGAAGCCTCTTCCCTCAGGGACCTCATGGTCACTGCTCATGGCTCTTCGATAGAGTACGAATTGGGACGCGGCTTCTTTTGTAGCTTCCGTGACTGCCGCTTGATGCCATCCCCTGGATCACCACTCAACTCGGTATTGTCGATGCTCTGACGAGGGGGGCCAAGTGTACCAGGACGAAGGATCTCGAATCCGGAGTTGACTTTGCGGATAACCTGGGATCTTCTCAACCGCCTATTGCCATCGAAGGGCTGCAAAGGCTCGTCGTGACCCTCGTCGTAGTTTCCATCGGCTTGATCCGTCATGTGACCATGGTGATTTGCCGAGTCATCGTCCAGGTTGAAAGCTGGCATACGGCTTGTACTGGGTGATCCCTCCGGCGTGTTGAATGGGTTGTTTGCTTTAGACACAGGCGAGAGGGGTCCGTGAGAACCAATGTCTTGTACAGGACCGTAGCCTACGGTCATTCCATTATGTCGATTGCGAACGAGAAGGTTACCCTTCTCGTCAACGTGTGATTCATGAGAAGGCTCGCGAGGATCGACGTCGGAAAGCTCGTAAGACTGAGGCTTTTTGCTTTTTGCTGGGTTGTTGTATGAAGGAGTTAGGAACCCGTTCGTTGACTGTGCACGAGGACTGGCCTCGCTGCAAGCGTCATGGTATCCGCTAGCAGATGAAGTGGATGATGGTGAGGGCTGTTGGGATGAGGCCTCTGATCCGTGTCCTTCGAAGCTATGTCAGCGTCACGCATTGTGGAAAGAGGTAGGTCATCTTTACCTCCTGGCCGTTTACCATCCTTGTCACTCACGACCGAACGATCTCCAACAGTTGCAAGTGCTTCAGCATCTTCCGAACTAGAATAGCTGCTGAATCTCAGCTGTGAGGATCGCCGAGGCTCATAGCTGACTCGACCACGGGGTTGGTGGTCAGAAGTTGGTGGTGGGTTATGTTTTCTCCTTGATGGTCCTGCACCTTCGTGAGACATATATGGTGAATTCGAAGGTCTATCAGTCTCAGAGTACCGATGAATAGGCTGGGGTATCTCAATGCGAGTGATGTCTGATGTCACAGACATGCGGTCTTTTGCAAGGTCTTTAGGACGAAGCTTTGGACTACCGGCCAAGCTGCTGGCTGGCGTGTTCGATCTTGATACCCAGACTCCATCAACCTCGATCCCGCTCTCGATTGCGCGAACGCCAAATGGCACTTCTGCACCTGGGGCGTCTGCAAACCTGCCGCGTCGGACACTATGTGAGTGTTGCATCTCTTGCTTGAGCGCTGCCTTGTTTGCAGCGGCAATAGCAGTGTATTTTCGAAGCCTCCAGTGATTGTACACAAGCTTGGCGCATCCGAGGAGGATGACGAGGACCTGTACATGTCAGCTTGAGTCATGGGTCGGCGTCAGATCGAGAGACGTACGATAGCAGAACCCAGGCACTAGTCACAAAGTTGATTAGCATCATTTTGTTTGTTTGGTGTTGTTGTTGCACTTACAAAGCAAAGCTTCTCCCATAGCTGCCAAGATGTCCAGAAGGCCGGCATCGTATTATCGTTCCTTCCTATTTGAGGGTCTGGGTTGGTGTACTATTGATGTAGCTATGGACGTTACGACATCAAGATTGGAGTAGTGTTAAGGATCTTAGAAGCAGAAGAGCTAGGAACTCAGGATCGAGATTGTTTGAAGTTTGAGATGCAAGAAAATGAGTGTCGAGGGCGTAGTGATAAAGTAAAGTGGGTCGTAATACTCCGCCCGGAAAACCTCGTATTTGATATTCGTTGGTCATGCACAGCACAAGATTCGCGAAGTGATCATGCTCGAAACAAAAACACTCAAGGTAGGATTGAAAGCTGTTGGAAAGGAATGTAGAGAATAGTTGAAGAGGAAACGAGCTGACGCGAGCCTGGCCTGTAGGATTCTGTATAGCCTGAGGTAAAAATCCTTGCTTGGTATCCGTGACACAAATATGCAGTCCTCGGCATGGCAAGTTTCCTTCACACGTTACGTAGAAGTAAGGAGTTGTTGCTACTTTGAGAACTACGAATGCGATTCTTCTAGTACTGCATTTTGTAATGCGTACGATTGAATCCATTTCCATCTCCCAACCGTAAGTTGCATATGCAAAGCAAACGATTTGATGCAGTTCTCCATCACCCGTCACGAAGGGTGAATAATGGCCATTGTATACCGACTTCGCGCTGTCCATTCTATCTACTGTGGTGATCAACTCAACAAGAATACATGGCGCCTAATTGAATTGTGTTTGTCCCATTGATTTAGGCTTTATAACCGTTAGAATTGGAAGCTGTCAAAGGTGAGACAATCACCAGCCTGATAAATTCTCCGGGAATGGCGTGTCGCTCTCCCGCTAGCGGCTTATTTATGGCAACATTGTCAAAATAATTGGCAAGGTGGGCCCTAGGGCTGCCCGGGAGCCGTCCCCGGGAGCTCCCCCAATGAGCTCCTAAAATCACCCTCAGGGCCCTTTAGGGCTCGCTTAGGGGCTCGTTTAGGGGCTAGTTTGGGGCTCCACCTTGCCAATTATTTTGATCATGACGTGGGAGAATACCAAGCATGGTGATCCAATATTTTCTGGATGCTACTGGCCTGATGCTACACTTGAGCAGCTACGAGGAATTGTCGTTGATGCTATAGCGAGTCGATCGAAAATCTGCAGAGAGACATTATGAAACGCTCGGTTGCGACTTCTACTTTTAGCTTGTCAGCTGCGTTCCGAAATCCCGACTTCCGTCATAGATCTCTCTGCTCCAGCATTTCGGCAGCGTAATCGTAAATATTACTCTAGAGCAAAGCAATAGACCATCCGTATCAATTGTTCAACCACTCCATCTTCATAGAACATTAGCACATATCGCTATGCCGCCCTTTCGCAACCCGTTTGGCAAGAAGCCGCCAGTCGCCAATGGCGCTGGTCCGATCCAAGACGAAAACGTAAGGCCATCATTGGGAGCTCAAGACAATGCATCGCAGTCGAGCTATGCAGGGTCAAGAGCTTCATCGTCATTGAGCATCAAGAAGAAAGAGGAGCCCAGCGAATACAAGCTTAGTGGTAAGCATCCCCAATTGACGCCCACTCCAGCGCTCGGGGGATCAAGCTAAAAGAGATCGAACAGTGGTTAACGACAGCGGTGTCTATCTTCCCGTAGGTTCCCTCAGCTGCACCTAAATGATCTCGGGAACACAACAGCTCTAACGACTACTGCAGCCTTCACCGCCAGAAAAGAAGAGCTTCTGGGCAAGGTCACCCACCTCCACGATGTCTTCTAACCACCGAAGCATGCTCAACGAGAACGAGCCATTCTCCATCTCCCGCGAATCCTTCGACTCATACAGAAGATCTTTTGTGAGAAGCTCACACCCCAAGTGTTCTCCTCGATGCTGACCAGGGGTTCGTACACAGGACATCTCAGCTCGCTCCCCCGTATACCCACACGAAGCCGCCTCAGCAAGAGGAAGTATGGACGCTCGGAAAAGTCTAGATGCACGAGGCAGTCTAGACGCTCGTGGAAGCCTCGATTCAAAATATACCCGCCCAGGGCGTCCGAGCAAGTCGGACTTTGAACGACCGGAGCCAACCCACGAGGAGACATTTGAAGACGTCGGGCTCAACGACGAAGCCAAGCAAGCACCTAAGAAAAAGAGCCTCTTTGCGCGCTTTGGCGATAATTCGGAGCCGCCGCCGATCACTGGGGATGCACCTCGACCCACATCGAGTCACCGAGGCTTCCATCTTCCAGGAAGGAAGCGTGGACAGAGTGGCCAAGGTGCCGAGCTTGGCAATATCGATCGACCAGTTGCAAATGGCAATGATGATGGGGTTGTACGATAGTGTCGATGTGGAACGTTCCATTGGTGGAAAGTACTGGGGAATCGATAGCACTGGTAATGACATTGGATGAGGCGTTCGAGGTAATTTTCTTCATCGCGTTGGAAAGCATTATTGCTCAATACATGAAGAGTCGGTCGCTACAAAAGGGTCATGACTGCAAAGTCAATTCTAATATCTAATGAGCATGGGTCTCACATCTAGTGGAGCAGGCTCCAACAGGAGCAGGAGCAAGAACAGGAGCAACTGTTTGATTAGGCAGACACGAATTGATGAAAATGCAGGCGTCACCTTTGAATAGACACGCAACTAACGCCTGAAGTATGTGAGTCGCGTAGAAGACGTCGAATGAACAGATCATGCCATGAAAGTCGTCGAGGAAGTTTCTCCCGAAGGATTCCACAGCCTGCATCATGCCTTGTTATAACCAAAACGGTCCGTACTTTCGTCATAGTGCGTTGACTTCCATAACGTATGGCTACGAAATAGGTAGTCTCTCTTCGTGGGGTTGCGCTCAACTCCACAAACCCTGAACACTCCGTAATCACATCAATGCCATTGTCGTCACATTACCCTCGCCTTAACCATGGTGAAAACCAGATCGAATACGATGCGAGAGGTCAGGGAGCAAAGAGCGTCAATGCGACACGAAACTAACCCGAACCTAACATATCATCCTGTGTTTTGTTTAGCGGAAGTTTCAGATGAAGTAAGTGCTCAAAAATGCTTCTTGTTAAGGGAAATACGCACTGCTGATCATCCCTCAAACAGTACTGGGCGCAATTGAAATTCGAGACCCACAGATCTTTAGCCGGCGACGGCTATCTTGAAATTTCATCCAACAGCGAAAAGTCCTTCGAGGCCATCCGAAAAAGCCAGAGCCAAAAAATGGCCACCAAATTCGACAACCAACCTGATGCAGACTTTCTCAATTGCACAGTCGAGCAAGTCTACGACTTCTATAAACGCTACTTACGAGCCGCAGACGATAGCCTAGACCCCCAGCACTTCTCTGCCTCAACCTTCGTAGTCGTGGACGAGGCCTGCCTGAGCGCCGACCGTTGGCAATGTATCGTCTGCACCGATGGACCCGATTTTGGCGAAGCCGACGACGCGAGGGTGTTGAAGCAGGTGCGAGTGGAAGTGAGCAATGCGTGGCTAACGGTTGCGAGGCTGGAGGAGTTGACCATAACGGCTTCTGAGGCAGAATACTGGGCCAGAAACCCGCATGATGAAGACTTTAGGATACTGAAGATGGCCCCGAAACCGCCCAAGATTGTGCCCATCGCTGATAGTGATGATGGAGACATTTGGTGGGGGCTTGCGACGCCGACGCAGGCAAGAGCGAAGAAAATGAAGGGGATTAAGGCGGCTGAGAGTGGTGGGAGGGTGCCCAATAGAGGTTACCCGAACGGGCAGCGTCCTATGCTTTATGACGAATGATACGCTCTGATTCTTGCGGATTCGAGGTTTTGAGGGTAACGGTATTACTGCTGCGTTATCTGGGCTGCGGTAGGATCTTTGGTTCAATGACTAAGACTGGCTTGAAGTATGTGCCCCTTTTGAAGCCAATTGCATTGTCGTTTCGGCTCAAGAAGAAACAACGTTGGAAACGAACACACAGGTGACGCCTCTGCTTCTCGAGGAGACTATTGCGCTAAAGATGATCATCATCTCATGGTGAAGTAAGTCTAATGGCACGTTTGGAGCCAAGAGGAGACGTCGTTTAGCTCTTTAAGTAATGAGCAAAAGGTAGCGTAGAGTCCGAACTGTAAAATGAATGAATCAAAGAAAAGACAACTCAGTCGTGAATTGAACAACTAGCAAAATGTGAGATAGGTTTTCGCAATTGGGAAGAAAATGTAGTAATAACATTGATCTAGTAACGTAAATACAGACCCAGGAGATTGCGGATTGAAATTGCAAAGACACATAATCAATACAAGAACTCGAAGGAATATGAGCCTGGGTACTAAAGTCGTGGTACTCTTGGAGATCATAACGTTTTACTCTCGAGCGGCATAGACCATTATCATGGACTTGGAAGGTTCTCAAAAATAACGGCCGCTTTCCGGCGTCTGCAGCAACTATTGATGAAATTATCGATATGGGTCCAACGTTGAGTTTCCAGAGCTAGCATTGAGGGGGAAAGTTCTACTGTATCCAGCCTTTCTGGCTCCACAAATAAAGCCGTTAAAGATGAGATCTTGGTGAGACATTTGAAGATAAATATATTACCTATACTTTTGTAATAGACAAATCTACCGTGAGTATTCTATTCATCGAAACATCCCACTTTTCGCAAAGTCGGGATTTTGAATCACTGCAAGCTCCATTACCCACTTTTTTTATACCCTTGTAGTCCCAATTAGGTTAGATCAGTAGGCCCTATCTCGGCCTAGCCTTGAAGCTTTTGAGGAAGTTTTACCCGGCCTCATCATTCCATTGCATAGCTCTTCCCCACGAAGTTTTTCAAGGTCTTTTCAATGGACTACAATCAAGCACAATGGCAGGAATCAAGCGCAAAAGTGACTCAGACTCGAAGTCCCAGGCTACACATGCTGCCAAGAAGCCAAAAAAGGAGCACAAGAGCGCAAACCCCTCGAAACCCTCAAAGCCTGTAGAAGAATTGGAAGCAGAGACGGACTCAGATCCAATAGTAGAATCGGAGACTACATCGCAGAGCGGTGACAATGATGGAGTCAGCTGGCCATCCGATGGAGACAACGAGGAGGTTGACGAATGGGAAGGCGTCTCAGGTGAAGAGGAGGATGATACTGGCGGTGTAAAGGCCGCTGCGAAGGAGGCTGATGGAGCGCCCCCAGCGACTAAAGGCGCCGCTACAAGTGATGCAAATCCGAGTAAGCAGTCTCTGTAATTCACTGGAGCTCTCATCTGATACTTTCTTTCAGCCAAATCCAAAGAAGCCCATGCAAAGCAAAAGGTTGAGAAGCAAGAGCGCAAAGCTGCAAAACCAAATGCGGACTCAATCGCTCGCTCGAAAAAGCTCTGGGAAAGACTGCGAAGGAAATCACACGTCCCACTCGAGGAGCGCAAAGCTCTCGTCACAGAGCTCTTCGAAATTATTACAGGCCGCGTCAAAGACTTCGTCTTCAAACACGATTCTGTCCGTGTGGTTCAGACGGCACTCAAATACGCCAACATCGATCAGCGGAAGATGGTAGCTAGGGAGCTGAAGGGGGAATACAAGACCTTGGCGGAGAGTAAATATGCGAAGTTCTTGATTGGGAAGATGCTGGTGCATGGGGACGAGGAGACGAGGGATTTGGTCGTACCGGAATTCTATGGGCATGTGAGACGAATGATGAAGCATCCTGAGGCGTCGTGGATTGTAGATGATATTTACCGTGGTATTGCTACACCATCGCAGAAGGCTACAATGCTGCGGGAGTGGTATGGGGCTGAATTTGCGCTGTTCAAGTCCGACGGGAAGGGGCCTGTTTCTGCGGATTTGCAAGAAATACTAGCCGAGCATCCGGAGAAGAGGACGCCGATTATGCGATCGTTGCTTGATTTGATCAATTTGCTTGTGCAGAAAAAGACTACGGGATTTACGATGCTGCATGATGGGACGCTTCAGTATTTCTTGAATGTGCAGTCTGGGGGCGAGGAGATGACTGAATTTATTGAGCTTCTTAAGGGAGACGAGGAAGGTGACCTACTCAAGAATCTTGCCTTCACAAAGTCTGGAGCTCGGCTCGTATGCTTGGCTCTAGCATATGGCAATGCGAAAGATCGGAAATACATTCTCAGAACTTACAAAGAGACCATACAGGCACTCGCGTATGACGTCCACGGGCACAAGGTCTTGCTTGCAGTCTACGACGTTGTCGATGATACCGTGCTAGTCTCGAAGTCCGTCTTCCCCGAGCTCGTGGGCAAAGATCCTAAATCCGAAAGCAAACAGGAGAATTTGCTTGCAGCTGCAACGCACATCAATGGCAGGATCCCTCTCCTCTACCCCTTCTGTGGTAGAGCAAAAGCCATTCTACCAACCGAGGACCTCAAGCTCCTTGATGAAATCCATCGCATCCGAACCACAACATCAAAGAAAGACCCCGAAATTCGACGCAAAGAGCTCGTAGCCTCCCTCTCACCACCTCTTCTCTCCTTGATTGCCTCGCACGTAGAGGAATTGGTATCTACCAGTTTCGGGTGTCAATTTATCACTGAAGTTCTACTTGGCTCCACCTCCGCCGAGGGTCGTGAGCCAGCACTGAAGGCAGTGGCGGCGCTGGCAAACGGCAGTGAAGAGAATCAAGAATTACTGAAGCAGCCTGCAGCGGGGCGAATGCTCAAGTCTCTGGTTCTTGGTGGACGGTTTAGTACGGCTACGAAGGAAATCGATCTGGTTGAGCCTCCGCTGGGCTTTCATGAGATGCTTTACACAGCCATTAAAAATGAGATCGTAACGTGGGCGGTCGGTAACAATTCCTTCGTCGTTGTTGGACTGCTTGAGGCGAAGGGATTTGCGAGGGGTGATGAATTACGGAAGATCTTGATTAAGCCGGACCATAGGCGGATACTTCAGGGGGTGGCAGGTAAGGCTGGAAATAGAGATGAAGATGCAGCTAGTGCTGCTCGTCCGAATGGCAAGAAGGGCAAGAAGGGGAAGGCTGGGGAGCGGCCCCCTAAGCCGACGGGGAATAAAGGTACAAGGCTACTTTTAGAAAAGCTTGATAGCAAGCAGTAGGCAAAGATCTCCTGGCCCCTGAAGGGATCAAAAAGCCTTTGCGTTGTTTTCGTCGCCTAGATTTGGGGAAGGCTTTGGTTGTTCTTCATATCTGGTAAGGCGTTTTTAATGGAAGCCTAAATTAGCAGGCGCCTGCCTCGCCAGTCAATCGCTCCTGTCAGAGATACTAAGGCTCAGCCGCTTTGGTAGGGAGCTTTAGGCACCGCATTCCAATAGCTCTGGGGGCCGGGGTACAGCATAGCAATTATCTTATGTGACCTGTGCCGGTTCTATCGTGGTCTTTCTTCAGGTGGGATACTGGTTTTAGTACCGTCAGAATTGATTGCTAGACTTCTACTTGGTCTGTACTGCAGTTGTTTCAGTATTAAATACTATTCATTGAAATTCGCCTATTGCTTGTCTACATCCGGCCGCTTCTTCGACCCTACAGATCAATCTGCTGGCTCCATAGCTGCCCAGGCAAAATTTCTTTGGTATATGCGGAATCTTTCGCAAGCGCACTGAGATAGTACTTTGCCATCACCTGCTTCCATCATGTATCGCTACAATACATCGAAGATGCTTTACGAAGTCTGTGCTGCAATTCCATATGAGCTGTTCACGAAATGTACAACCTTTGTACACAACGATCTGTACGATGTGAGAGACTCAGCTGTCGCAGGCTGTCCCCTTTACACAATTGTCAACCACAACTTCCAACTTCAAGAGCGCCGTAGAACCGCACGTCAAAGTACCAAGCTTCGGCCTCTCGTACTCGCAAATCAATCCAAGCGATTATTCGTAAATCATCCCGAGCTACTGTATGTGGATGAAACTTTCTTGAACTTGAACATTCAGATGACATCGGAGATACCAATGGCGCGCCAATAGAATTCAAGATCTTGTCGGACAAGCAAGGCAAGCCTTCTCGGTTGCTACTATTCCAGATATCTAGGTATGCTAAGATTCTGTATACCTTAGCTGACAGACATCCACCAATCCAGGACCGCCTAGGAACGTCTGCTCTAAGGCGTTGAATCAGCTATAAGTGAATGTGATAGGCGCCATGCTGAATGCCCACGAAAACACCCCGATTTTACTCACCTATCTCTACTAGCACGTTTGAGTAACGTGGGTCTAGAAAACGATGCTGAGTTGCCGCGCCTTATCACTACTGCTGAATTGCAGAAAGTGGACTTCAGGTATATTATACTGAGCTATTCTTGGGGCACATCATCAGAAGCACAAACAAGACTGTCAATAACAATCTCGCGGACCGATTCAACGGTGTTGCAGATTTACCGTTGACATTCTGGCAAGCAATCGCAATTTCAAGGAATATTCGCATTCGTTACCTCTGGATACACTCCACTTGCATCGTCCAGGACGACGAAGAGGATCTAGCCAGAGAGATCTCAATCATGGGTGACGTTTGCAGCAACTCGTTTTGCAATAATCTTGCTCTTTCGTCAAAAAATCCTACACAACGATGTTTCAATCCCAGCGGACTCACAGCTCCTGAGGCTTGCGTTCTAGAATGGCCATCTGATAATGGCCCTACACGATCTGTCATTGTCAAACCAGCACTACCCACCTGGTCCGAGTTAGTTCGTGGGTTTGAAGGAGGACACTTAGCGCATCGTGGATGGGTCGTACAAGAACACCACCTAGCCAGGAGGGTCGTCCATTTCACACCTATTTTCTCCTCTGGCAATGCCCTTCCATGAGAGATTTCAGGGATTATCCCAATCAGAATACCATCTATGAGAGTCCTGAAGCTGCAGCTTCTGCGACACGTCTCAGAATCTGGCCGTCCCCTTCAGGATCGGGACTCGGAGACTATCTCTACATAGGGAATTACCCACAGAAAGTTGTCAATATATATCACTCATAGATGAAGGTGGTCGAGGAATACAGCTCGAAGTCACTCACTAAGGAGAGAGAAAGGCGATGCGCAATAGGAGGCTTAGCACAAGTTGTGAAAAAGGCTATTGAAGACCAATACCTAGCGAGGATACAGAAGAAAGACGTCTCCGAGAGCTTTGTTAGTTTGCGTTGAAAAAGTATATTTCGTTCATGGCGGAGCCAAAAGACTACCGGGCTCCATCATGGTCATGGCTCGCTCTTCATGGACCGTGAAGTACCCAATATTTGATAATTACATGCAATTTTCACATCCTGTGGCCCCAAATCTACTGGATGCCTGGACAAACGAGGATCGAGATTTTGCTGGACCAAGTACGGACGGGTTTCTGAAGGTCCACGGGTATTTGACTTCTGTATTGCCAATGTCGACTGAGCCCAGGCAAGAATGTGGATACGCATCGTACGTTCAGCAAAGATTGGTACGGCTCCCTATCCAAGACAATGTTGTGGACGGACGATATAATGGCCTGTTGATTACAAAGTTACCGGTCTGGGCTCTTAATAACCCTGAGAGAAGTTTCCACGTTCTTAGGATGTGGGATTTGTACGCAAACGGCGTGGAAGTGCTGGAAGATGACCACCAGAGCTGGAATTGTCAACTTCTAGGTTTGGGCCTTGGACTTGTGAATGAAGAACGACAAGAATATAAGCGGCTTGGTCTGGTTTGTATCAGTCCCAAATGTGAGAGCTGGTTCGTGGATTGTGTTGAGGAGGTTGGGATAACGATCGAATGACATTTCGCTCGCCTCACATGATTTGCAAATGATATAGTAGCTATAATAGCGTAGCGAAAACGGAGGTGTGTGGTAAAAGCAGGACGAATTTATGCGATTTCTCCCACAGATTCGGATCTGTAAGATACGCTTGATGCAAGGGGCTTTCGAAGAATTTTGTTAAGTATAGTTTATAGTAGAGCCGGGGCCCTAGAGCTATGAATATACAGACTAACGATGAGGTTAACATAATCACGTCAATAGAATATCACCCATCAATTGGATTGCAAATAAGAATTTTGAAATCAGTCTCTCTTCATCAGTATTTGGGCGGTAATGTTGCTGAGTTGTTGACATAAATACCAGACTGATGCCAGCAGCATCGAGAACAAGGGGAAGCCGTCACAAAAGGACAGGCTTTTGTGACTTCAATAGATCTACAATGAATGAAGCAACAGAGCAGGGTTCCGCTACTGACAGAGGAAGAAAGACTAGACGTGCCAAGAATTGTTCCCACTTCCACCCGCTTAGAAGCGGCTGCCTTCGGCTGAACTTTCAAACACCGCTGATATTCCCTCAATCTCGTCAACCAAAGGACTCAATCATAGTTGTAAAGACACATGGATACTAGATTGACAAAAGAGCATACCAATGATTAGTTCTAGGTGGTCAAGCAAGCAATTGCTGCGTTATTGCAGTATTGTTCCGCCGTGCATGAAGATTGCAGGCAGTGATCGATATGTCCCGATTCGTCGTGCTTTTCATGCAACTCCATACCTGTCGGTAATTCGACCTTTCTTACTTTCTGATATTGGAGAGGGTGAGTGGGTCCTATTTCTCTGAGAAATGTTGTCGCTTAATTAGTGCAGGCATAAAGGAAGTCCAGATAATACAATGGTTCGTCGAACCAGAAGCACGCGTCGAACAATTCGATAAGATCTGCGAAGTCCAGTCTGATAAGGCTGTTACGGAGGTATCAAGTTGTTTCCCAAGACTGGAGAAGCCATTCTGATTGATACACGGTAGATTACGTCGCGATTTGACGGCGTAATCAAGAAACTCTACTACGAAGCTGAAGACGTAGCACAAGTGGGAAAGGTATATACAATTTAGTTTTGCATTACTATAGACTTTGAGCTGAGCCAATCTAGCCTCTGTGTGATATTGACGTTCAAAGCGATATATCACTAGGAGATGAGGCAATCCTGGCACCCCCTGCGGAGCAAGCAGGCGCTCCATCTTCACCCCAGCAGCCGCAGAAAGCAGCAGAGAAGCAAGCAGAGCATGGAGAGACTTCTCGTGCTTCGAAGAATCACAAAGACCCTATTTCTGCGACAAAACATGCAGCCCTGGCCACGCCTGCGGTCAGAGGATTGCTCAAAGAACTCGAAGTCAATATTACAGATGTGAGAGGTACAGGCAGAGATGGCCGCGTGCTAAAAGAAGATGTCCACAACTTCGTCTCAGCAGGGAAGGCAGAGCCTGGTTCAGCATTCAAGACACCGACAGCAAGGCAGCCTGCAGGTGCTGACAGTGCTCAAGTCGAAAAGCCAATCACCCTCACGCCCGTCCAAAGCCAGATGTTCAAAACCATGACACGGTCGCTCACCATACCGCACTTTCTGTATGCAGATGAGATTGATGTGACCCCACTCGCGCTGCTCCGCCGACGTCTGAATGGCCAATCTCATGATGGTCCAAAGCTCTCCTACCTGCACTTTATCATCAAAGCTGTGTCTCTGGCGCTCGAAGGCTTCCCACTTCTTAACTCTCGGGTCGAAACAGGCAATGGTTCAGATACTCCAAAACTCATAATGCGGGAAAAGCACAACATAGGCATCGCAATGGACACACCTCAAGGCCTCCTAGTCCCCAACATTAAGAACGTGTCCTTAAGATCGATCCTCGACATTGCCATCGAATGCTCTCGTCTCCAATCCCTCGCAAAAGACGGCAAACTCTCTGCCACAGACTTGACAGGCGGTACCATCACGGTGAGCAACATCGGCAGCATCGGAGGCACATACGTGGCACCAGTGCTCGTTCAAAGTGAGGTCGCGATCCTAGGAATTGGAAAAGCGAAGGCTGTCCCAGCTTTCGATGACCAGGACCGCGTGGTGAAGAAAGACATCATGAATTTCAGCTGGAGTGCAGACCATCGCATCCTCGACGGCGCGACAATGGCAAGAATGGCTGAACGCGTAAAAGCCTTTGTCGAAGAGCCTGGATTGATGATGGTTAGGCTGCGATAATGCCAGTAGCACCATTTCAAGTTGACACCAAAATGGTCTGGCCGGTTTTTTATCTACAGCCGAGGCTCACTCCAAAAGGGCAGGGTTTATCGCCGATCTGCAACCACCACAACGTCTGGTGATGCCGACTACCGATGGAACGGGCCATAGCCTTCAACGCGAAGCAAATCCTGTTTGATCGATGTTGGAACCTTGAAGCCTAACATGGCGCAATGTTGCATGTGGACTCGGGATCCTGCTTTACCCCTCAGTCACCTGGACGCCCCGCGTCATAGGTATTACTCCTGCTATTATATATGACCTTCTGTGGCTGTGACTCTACCCCTCCAAGCAACGATTTCATTAACATACAGACACCAAACAAACACCAAAACAAAAAGCGATAGCAAAGTACACGTTACACCACATCACATCACATCACATCATCAGCGCAACAACATGGCAGACCAGATCCACGACAACACCGCTGCACAAACAGCCAAAGAGAACATCCCCACGCAGTCCAACCCTATGGACAACATCCACGGTAACACCGAAGACATTTCAAACAAGGCTTCTGGATACAAGGTAGTCATCACCGCGCTGCCCCAAGATCCTGTGAGGCACAACTCACTGATGACGATTTGACTTAGGCCACTATTTCCAACCCGAATACGAAAGACAGCACGAAAGAGAATGCAAAGGAGATGCTTGAGAAGCTTGGAGGCGAGGATGCGTTTATGAAGAATAACGGGAAAGGGGAGTAATAATTTTCAGAAAAGGTAGATGGGAGATAGGGAGTTAGAAATGGACAGATTGGAGGGAAATGGGGGGAGGCTAATGGTTTTTGGAGTGTATGATGATATTACCCTCATTAGCATATCGACCAACTGTCACGCACATTCGATAGACCATTTTGCCAGCTAGAATCGTGATTGAGAAGTCTCCCAGTAAGGAGAATCCCATCCGTAGCTGCAATTTTGCTGGTCTGCTTGCTCAACGAACAAGAGACTCGTAGATGTTGCTCCTCTATGCACGTTCCATTGCGGTCTTTTGTAATTGTCTCCAGACAGCGACTTCCCTATATCACCCAAGCCCCAAATTACCTGCGGTCAGGCTCCGAAACGCCGCGCTATGCTCAAGACAAGAGAACCGATGTAGCCAATATCATCCTGCTACTGCTCCAGTAATCTGCTGAGGCTGCGACTGCTGTTGTAGCAGCTGTGCAGCGGCGACTTCGGGCGCTTGCCGGTAGAGGACGATTTCTGATTGTTTGAAGTAGCGGCGGGCGTCTAGAGAGTGGGATTAGCAGTTGGGATAGGGTGACTAGGCTGTACGGAGCGGAAAGATAGACTGTACCTTCGTCGATCAGGACTAGACTCAGGTAGTACCGTGTCGAGTACTTTTTGTTGACTTCGCGGAACGTGGGCGTTAGGTCAAAGCCGCCGAGGAAAAGACGGATGGGTATTGTTTCGCCTCGCGACGGTGAGCCGTCCATGATCTGCCTCTCATCAGCACCATCCCCTCACGCCTCGGCCATAGATACGTACCTCAAACCTCACCAGCGTCTCACTCTCATTATACTGATTCGGCGCCACACCCGTCGTCTCCCTCCTAATTATACTCAATTCCATATGCTTAATTTTCAATCTCACAAGCAAAAAGTATATCCGCCCCACAATCACATCCTTCAAATGGTATTTCGATTTCGAATACTCAAACTCAATATGCAAACAATCCTCAATACCCACATCCATCTTTATACTCGAATTCGTCTCGGGGGGTATTCGATAGCTATAGACCCAAATATCTTTTTCTCGGATCACATCGGCCATGCGGCGCGAGACGGTGACACGAATGAAGTAGCGGAGCTTGACGTTTATGCCGGAGTAGGATTCGTATTGTTTTTCGATGTTTTTGAAGTTGAAGTCGAAGGTTTGGGGGTGTTGAAGGTCGCCAGGAGCGGCCAGCTCTTGGCCCAGGGAGAGGAATTCGTGGTGGTTGCCGCGGTCGAAGAACATCTCTTTTGGCAGGAGAACAACGCGTAAGCAATCGCGGCGTATGGGTTTTGGGACGGGGAGTGGACTGCTTGTGTAATTTGGGCATACCGATTGTGCCTATGAACTGCACCTTGATGCCTGTGTGTTCCAGTCTCTTGCCATCTTTAGGTCGTATCGTGACACCACCTTTTACTGATTCGCCATCCATGTAGAGGGGGGCTTTTTCTCGCCGGTTCTTCTCCATCTTCATGTCAATCATCGTCCGGTCGTCGCCGTCGTCAAGGACGATGTCAATGTCGACGGGGGTGGAGAAGAAGTACGACATGGCTTCAAGTTCGCTTGAGGTTGCTGTGACCTCTGGAGCCTTTCAATTGGCTGTTTGTATTGTTCTTAAGTTCTCGAGTCTGTGGAGCTGGCGAAGCCTAGCGTTTCTTGGCTTTTATTGTGGTCGTCAGCCCTACGAAGCCTTCAAGCTTAATTCATTTGTAGCTTAACCCACATCTCGATGCATTTCAGCAGTATCTCGATGAGGTTCTACGAATTCCATCACATGTGTCAGAGGAGGATTGCCGCATCTACGTGGTGGCTAGTAGCTTGATTGCGGAATAGCTCCTCTCAAAGATGCACAAGACCTCTTAGCTTTACTTGACACCATGTACCGGCTACTAGTTGGGTCACCTTGCATAAGCGAATCCTCCTAACGTTCCTTGACAGCGGATCTCACTGTCCGTAACCGTCGCGAGGTGGCCTGCACGGTTAGCTACAGCATGGCTAGCTTCTTGTTCTGGTACGATTCCGACTCGGCCCTCATCCTTCTTTCCACCTTGGCATCAATTTCTTAATGCTCTTGTGCTCCCATGTACCCCGCAACTGACCTGCATTTGCCCAGTCAATGATAGGGCGGGTATGTCTCCCGAACCCCATAATGATCAGCATACACACCGAGGTGTCATTTCAGGACGTATGAGGGAGAACAAAAAATACCATCCAGACATTTGAGAGAACAGGCGAGTGCCACTGGGTGCCTTACTTTATGGGGAATGTTAGTGCCATGCAGGTCCGGATGTGCTTCCCTGCGTTCCACGTGTCGATAGGATACTTCAAAAAGTATCTGTATATCATCATTTTAGAGCGACGACGTCCCGTCTCATAGTCTCCGCTGTAGGCTCGGGCATCAGATGATCCTTCGACGGGGCAACGCTCGGTATTCTACTGCTGATCCCACGGCTTGGCTTGGAGAGGTTGTCATGAAGGATTCAGTGGTGCATTTCCATCAGTATGCGAGCCATTGAACCGTTGAAGAGCAACAGTTGGGAAAAAAGCGCTTCAATGAATTTCTCTGGATAGCCTCGTAGATTTGTAGTCTCGAAACAATCCGAAGACGAACCCCCACGCTAGGAAGAACGGTCAAAGCTCAGCACCTGTAAAAAAATTTGCCGAATGCTGCAAGTAAGTACTTGCATGACACTCGAAATGCAGCGTGGCAAAACAAACGAGAGCCGGTCCTATATGGTTGAATAAACGACACTTAACGGCCTCGCTCAATGCTTACAGGCGATATTCTCCGCGCGCTGAGTCTCAACATTGGTCTATCAGCATCCATCTCGGCGGTCTTCCAACAAGCCCGCGAAACATTTCACAGCAATTGTGTAGAGCTGTGGGGGATCATCTCGCTGCGGACCGAAATGCCAACAGGCGATGTCAGAGGTGTGAGGAGGATGGAGGCTCAGGGGCTGGGGTTCCCACTGGTTGAGCCCAACGGTCTGGCCGAAATTTGTGCGTCGCTGATCACGATCGTCCAACCATACTGCCCACCTCATCGGGCCCCATTACACAAATCTAACCTAACTGCTGAATGACACACGAACACGTCTATCGAATTCATCGAATTCTTCAAGCAGTGCCTTCTCCGCACTTTGGCACTTTGACCTTTTGCCCAGCGAAACATCAACGAGCAGTTCAACCCAAGTGGCACAAGTCACGGAGACTTATACTGCATTCAGGAACGCCTTCGGCAAGCCTCCTGAAAGCCTCCAAGCTAACTGGCTCCTACGCTCCTACCCCATGTTCTGTTAGTTTCTCCTCGTCTAAGCATTAAGATCAGTATAAGGAGCAATCGACGTCACGCTCGCTGCCAACGCTCAGGCCTCTTCCAAACCCACTTCCCACCTTGTCAGGCCAAGTCATCTCAACAACGAACGAATTGAGAGGCTTTTGCCGGGTTACTGCCTTCGGGTACAAACGCCAAACAAGGGAACCAGATCAAGCTTCCCATCTTCCTCAATCCCTTAGTGTGGGGTCTCTAGCAGTTGCTTTGCGAAATCATCGACATGGATCCGAATGGACTCGTCTCCCCGGGGTCATTAAATTCACTCCACGCAAAATTACATTCCCACTCCCACTGGTGTACGGAGTTACTCCGTAACGTCTTTCTCATCTTTAAATACTCCTCGCCTCCGCCTTTTCACTTACATGCCACTCAAGCATGTATACAGGCAATTATCTACTATCACTATTATCTTTTCATTGCTTCAGGTCCACTTGCACGGCGCTTTGCCAACGGCAAAATTCCTCTATTCCTTATCACTAATATCCATTTAACCGAGCCCTCACACTCACTATGACCATGGTCAGCGCTGTCAATGGAAGGCATAACCTGCCCACACCGCCACCTATGGACTACTCACCGACCGCAGGATCCGGCGGCCTTAAGCAAATCCACGGAGCCCTCGCATCCTACCACCACCATCGCCATATGTGGATAATCACCGGCCCTGCAGGCTGCGGCAAGAGCACCGTAGCTGCATACCTATCCAAAGAGCTCTCAATACCCTACATTGAGGGTGATGATGTGAGTAGGACTCCGGAGAAATCTGGGCCCTCGGCCGAATGATCCTGGCTAACGGGTTGCTGCAACTCTAGTACCACACCGGTTCCAACAAATCCAAAATGTCCACCGGCACCCCCCTCACCGATACCGACCGCTGGGACTGGCTCATTGCCCTCCGTGAAGCCGCCGCTGCCCGTCTCTCGCCCTCCAAATCATCCGCAACCAAGCCCCACGACGGCGTTGTCGTAACCTGCTCCGCCCTCAAGCGCAAATACCGAGACGTAATACGCATCGCTGCTTACGATGATCACGATGTATTGGTACACTTTATATATCTAAGAGCGGACGCCGAGGTACTGCTACAAAGGGTGAAAGGGCGGAAAGGGCACTACATGAAGAGTGCGATGGTGCGGAGCCAGCTGGAGGTCTTAGAATCACCCGATGCGATGGAGCAGAAAAGAGATGTGCTGGAGGTGGATTGCTCAGGCAGTCTTACCAATGTACAGAAGAAGGTGGTCAAAACGGTTAGAGAGGCATTGGCAGATGACCAGTGACAACCTCCAGCATTGACGGCTGGATTATGTCCTACTGGAGTTTGTCGAGCGAGGCCTCTACAAACAGCATTCCCAAGGCGTCAATGACTTCAACGGCAGGTGCTGCATTTCGGTTGCGAGGGACATAGGGACATAGGGAATTGGGATAGGAAAAATACGGATACCCCTCATCACTGTGCACGCTGCTTACTTGGAAGCAGCAGGAGGTTACATACTGAGGCATTAACACAAAAGCTGAACTACACAAAAGCCGGACTACACAAGCCGAAATACACACAAAGCTGAACTACACAAAAGCGCTGAATAGAAGGGCAGAAACAATAACAGTTGCAAAATCCACATTGCATCCCGACCGCTATTTACGCTGACTGTGCTTCTCATGCGTTCAGTTTCTGTTGTCGCGTGACGCTCTTTCTTTCGGTCATACCTCCGCAGACCCAAATACCCGCAGACCCAAATACCCGCAGACCTAAGTACCTGCAGACCCAAGTACAACCACACCAGTGGTGGTCTGAGCTTCTCGCTACCATCGCATTGGGTCAGCTGAGCAGCTTTAGTGTTCAGCATGGTTTCTTCCTAGTGTCGACTTCGCACTTACCTCTGATCACGATTGCTTGATACACCGCCTACACGCAAAGGCGCCTCATGAGTTACCAAAATGAATTGCGATGTGATCGTTTGGAAGGCCTGCAGTGGCAGATAACGCCTCATGGCCCTGATAAGGTGAGTCAAAGATTTTGATAGTCAGACGAGCCAGAAGACAGTAGCAAAGTCAGAAGAAAGACATCAGGACAATCACATGACGCGGCATCAGGTTCGAGTGGGCCGCTAAGCTATGGCTTCCACAAGTGAAGCTATAGTTACCAATAAAGAAGGAGAACTGAAAACCGCCGCGGAGATACTTCCGACGATTGTGATAATGGGCTCGTCGGCTTACAGCCTTGCAGGTGACCCGGCTGCGCCATTCCTGCATGCGAGTGGCATGCTCGGACATTAAATGCAGGTACTATTCTCGAATTTCATCCGAAGACTGATCGCTAGGACTCCATATGTGTGCTCTCATGCAGGCTTCTTGGCAATAGCTGCGCGACTCATGGATACAAGGAAATCATAATCTTTCACCACCGAGAACTCAGAATTCACAGCTCTAAATCCGTCGCTCATTGCCCCTCGAAGCACTGAATCCATCCAGATTGGATATGCAGAACTCTTTATTGAACAGCAAGAACAACATCAAACTTTCTCCTTCCATCCTTGTCCTACCACCTACTCCGCTCCGCCTATCTACTATCTGTTCTCGTCATCCCCAATATTTCCCGTATCCAGCATCCTACTATCCCCATCCTCCTCTCATCATCATCTCCAATCCAGCAGCGGGCGCAAACCTTCCTCGGCCCAAACGAACAAACTCCCAATCTCACCAACAACGTCGCCGTCGCACTGACGAACCGGCCATTGACAGGATTAGGCCTGTGGTGTAGGATATACCACTCCAGTTGTGGCGATATGACCTCGATAGTAATTTCGATGATAGAACTCCGCACATCACCAAATTCATCACTTCGATATCTCACATCAACTGCACGATCGCCCCAACACAGAGACTAAAAATGTCCGCCGAGGAGACTATGGAACATTCGACCATTCCATAAGAAGTAGACATGCAAAGTGTTGTCCTAAACGCTTCTTCCAATTCAGAGTCTGGAAAAGGTTTGGTATCTAACGACAAAAAATAGGTTCAATATCTTACAATTACGAAGACGCATCTGGCATCTGGAGCCAGCTAGGAGGGCAAAAGCCAGGAATAGCCAAGAATAGGTAAAGGTGAGCACAGGGAGGAGGAATAGGAACAGGTCCGGAATCATAGAGACTGAAAGTTGGATCCATATAATTTTTGGGGGGCTGAAGTAGGGATAGTGGTCCGGTCCGGATTAGATAGTTGCTAGAGGTATAAAAGGTATCTTGTGGACCGGACAGAGACAGAGACATCAATTATCGCACGCAACACACTGATGGAATTGACTGCGTGATTTCGATTTAGGTACGATTTTTGGGAGGTGGAGTGCCTGCTTCCTTGCTCTCTGTACCCTGAATTCATGGGGTATGGTTTTGCGATCCCAATTCTTGGTGCTCAAGATGTCAGTGGATGATGGTGGGATCGGAGGAGTATGTCGACTTCCTCGCGAGACTGGGGGAAGTATCAGAAAAATAAGGACACTAGTCGCCGTGAAAGCGTACATATCGACGAAGGATCGGTCGTTAGGGATTTAATCACCAAGTGTTTAATATGGATCTCATTTGCTACAGGGTAGTGACCTGAGCGCCTTGCTTGCTGTATATACATACGTATCCAAACCACCGCTTTCCATCCCTTCCCTTCTAGTTGATAGGGTATGTGGTATATACAATCGTGATTAATGCTTTTGTAACCCATCAGCCCAGCCCAAAGCAATGCATCCAACTTATGCATTTCGCTGATTACCGGCGTGCCAACCGATCACGCACAATCAGACTCCTTCAATCAGCCGCACCAGGCCCACTAGGGACTTCTCACCTCCTCGAACCTGCCCTCTCCGCTAACGACTCCGTTTATTCCTCCACCGCCGTGCATACCATTAGTCAAATAATCCCCGCCTCCACCGTTCCCACCACCAAAATCCAGCGGCGCCCTCCCATTCCCCTGCACATCACCAGCAGCGCTCTCACCAACATCCCCATTCCCGCCACCAACGCCCCCGTTCCGCATGAATTCAGCATACAACCTGCCTCCTTCGCTACCGGCCTTCTGCCCCCCGCCGCCTCTGGCGTGGCCGCTCATACTCCGTTCGAATCGCGCATGCCCAGCCCTGCCCTCTCCAACACCATTACTGATCGCATCATTCGAATCGATGCTAACACTCTCGCGCTGATATTCCGACGGCGTGGGCGGGACTTGCGGCTCATTATACCTGTTCAGTGCAGCAGTGCGGGAGGCGAGCGAGCCAGTGACCAATTCGTTTTCGACCATCACGACCATCCAGACGCCGACTTGGTCGTCGGAACCGAGGAGCGGCGTGCAGCTGATATACCGCGTCCGCTGTTGCTGTGCCGACTCCCCGAAAGCGGCACCGCCGCCACCTCGGCGGCTACTCGGTCGCGACTCCTCGCTATCGTCTGATGAGCGGCCTTGAGGTATCCATGTTACCTTCGCTGTAACGGCCGCGCCTTGTTCGAATGCCTCGGAGAGCCCGTCGCGCACATGAGCCGGGCCGCCGATGCGGCTGAGGAAGGGTGACTGGAGGAGTCCTGGGATGCGGAGGGCGGGGGAGACGAAGATGATGCGGAGGGAGGGGTGAGGCCGGACGAGGAGGTACTGTTTGGAAGGAAAATTGTATCAGCAGTGGGGGTAAGGGTGGGGGAGATGACGTGGGGGGATGGGGGTGAAGCTCACGTTTTGATATACACCAGGCAGTTTCCCCGACGGTCCTATAGACGTGAGAGCCCACGCATTCTTATCTTTTTCGTCAACGTCGTCGTCATTGCCGAGAACGCGCCGCGTACGTCGGAGTGTGGGATCGCGACCAGGTGCTCCGTTACGTGGAGAGTAGTTGATGCTGGATGCATTATCATTGAGAGAACTTGCACGACTGTGGTGGGAAGTGAGGAGGGAGGATTCATCCAGCGAGAGCATCTGGCCGAATTCATTCAGCGTGCGAAGGTGTTTCTGCGAGAAAGACTCATTGGAGGAATCGCTGTCTCGGTTCCGGTTCGCTCTATTCTGCGAAAGGTAGCGCTCGAAAGAGTCCAGCCCTCGCCCGTCTTCGATAAGGCCTGACACGTCGATTTGCGCGCCGATGAAGTAACGGACGGAGCCGCGGTTGTCATAGAGAGGGGCTGTGAGGAGGAGGTTCATGAATGGTGAGCCATCTCTTCGATAATTGAGGACGGTTTCGCAAATTTCCTGTCCATTTTTTGTGGCGGCGCCGAGGCGGGCGACGGACATTTTGTTGGTCTTTGGACCTTGCAGGAAGCGGCAGTTGCGGCCTAGGACGTCGTCGCGGGAGTAGCGTGTGGTGCGGTAAAATTCCTCGCTGGCGTAGACGATGGGGCAGTCTTTGATGCTGGGGTCCGCGAGGCAGAACACTTCGGCGAGACCACCAACTAATTCTCGCATCACTGGCATGCCGGTACCCGTTATTTCACGGACCATGCTTTCGGTTACCACTTTTGTTAGGGAATTCGTGATATAGGCGGGGAGGGCATCGTTGATCAAGGAATCGAACGACCGCTTTGCTCTAGCTTCGAAGCGCGGATCTACAGATGCTGCTGGACATGGACTTGAATGCTCCCCTGGTGCAGGCTTCATTGTTTCTGCCAGTGCATTTGCATATTCCACGGCCTTTATTGCTTTTTGCGCCTCTAGATACCGTACTAATATTGGCGCCGAGTGAGGTTTGTAGCGATTGAGGAAGGCCGTAAAGCGGAGGAAGAATGATGGATCTTTGAGTATGACGCGCAGATGATCGCCAGAGAAGAGCTGTTCGGAGAGAGTATCGATGTGCTTGGCTTTGATGTTTGGTGGAGGGGGCTTGAGATCGAAGCCTTGGTCATTATCGCTTGATCTCCTGTAGTTGTTTTCTGATTTCTGGGTTTGTTGGGGACTGCCGTTGGAAGAATGGAACTGTGATGAGTGTAGTGAGCGCTCGCGGGTACCATTGACTTGTTCATCGGGTGAAAGGCGGTTTGAGGGAGGGATCGGAAAGTCTCCGTCCATCTCTTGCTGATTCGAAGAGAGTGGGGTGGTATCGTGGAGTGGATTGTGGCCGTGATTGCGCTGAGCACCTATCGTAGGACTGCTTTTCTGGTGTTTCACACGCGGAACCAGGGCGTTTTGACCATTTGGAACAGGCGTATTGTCTATGTGAGTATCGTCTTTGGCAGTAGTGGTCGAGCGATAGCTTTTGCTGCGTTTATTCTCTTTATTATGTTTCAAGCCATTTCGTATCCGTCCCATATCAAGACCGACATCGAAGACTCTGCGCGACATGATTGGTAAATTCTCTATAGCAAACGGACAGATGCGATCGAAGATTAAAAGAGAGTCGAAGAAATCAAGAGCGTCCTGCGAGGGTTGCATAGGAAATGTGGACGCGAGCTCTGCGGACCCTTATTTACGGCATGGAAGGGTAGATTGTGAGGTAGATCGTTAGGGTGAAGCCACAAGGCAGGGATTGAGATGACAAGAAGATGAGATGGCGTGTCATAGGTCCAATAATTGAAGGAAGAGTTGATACTCAGCAGCGGGAAGAAGGTTTTCGCGGATTGGGGTCCTAAAAAAGTGCAAGTGTAGGTGTCATTCCATATTTGCCCAGCCTGCAGAGAAATGGTTGGAGCAATTGATCCTCGGTCTTGAACGTGATGAATCAAAGAAGTCATGACATGAATGAAGTCTGCACTGCGCTGTAAGAGATTAGTCTGAAAGAGTAACAGAAGGCCCAATGGAACATGCACAAGATATTGTGGTGGTTGCAACATGATGTTTTGTGCAATGATGATGACATTCGTTGACGCATGGCCCAGTGGAGCTCATCGGTCCCGGGAGGATTAGCGTTGGCGGCGCCACGATGCAATCTCGATCAGATATCGCTAGGCTGGTTCAAGCTCAGCCCTGCATACCTTACAATTGTGGCATGCAGCGCGACACCTTCACTTCTGCCACATGCACAACGAAAAGTTGCGTGTGAGGAAACGGCAACGCTTTCTACATCCACGAAAATAATTAGCAGTGGTGGCGGTATGAGGATATTATTGGCCTGACGCCACAGTATGCACCTCCGGACCTTACTCCGATCTTTCCACATCTGGAAGGATATCATTTCGGCAAAAGTCACCACTGCAAGGATCATGGCGCGCACTGCTAGGTCGAGGACCCTGCGATAAAAATGGTGATGTCGCGCTTCAGGAGTCAGAGTCACCGTGCTTTGTAACATGGCTACTTTGGCGGCTCGTTGACAGCCAAGAGTTGGCCAGTGTCAGGCTCGGACGCTGCTGGCCTCGGATGGCTGTCAGACATCGCTTGAAAAATTAAAAGGGAAGTAGGAGATGGCCAATCACAGCAAATGTTAATTCACAATAGATAGCAAGTATATATGATTCAAAAGATGTGCTTTAGAAGTAGAATGTGATGGACATAAACAGGACACCGCCGAGCGATGCAAAAAAAGTAGATCGGGGGTATAGAATAATCAAAACAGCCAGACACCGCCGATTCGTGTCTTCGTGTATAGTACAGAACCGAGGAATTGTGTACTCAAACGGCCTCGCCATTCATCTCACCATCCAGAACTCTCCTTGCAGCATCCAGCTTTCGACGGAACACTCTAGCTTCATATTCACTGCCTTCAGCGCCCGATTCATGTACATGGCCACACACTTTCGCCAAGCTTTTGACAAGCCTCTCAACAAGCTCTTTGTCTCGATCACCAAGCTGGAGGCTCGACGCTGGCCCAGCCTCTTCTCGGGGAGCCATTGAAGCTAGATAGGAGAGCAGATCCGTCCGTTGTGGCTTCTCTGCGGGCGGTGATTTCGGGATTTCGCCATTCGTCATGACCTTCTGCGCTGTTAAGATGTGCTTAACGCGCGATTTGCGCGGACTGCTTGCTGAAGCCATCTCGGGACTGCCTTTGTGCTTCCTTGGATGATCTGGTATTTGACGAGGCGACCGGATTTTGCCATCCTGACCTTCATCTGCGGTGGCAAAGGTGTCGGTGGTCGATACAGAGTCCACGCTGTTCTGTCTGCCGTGACTATTGACAGCATTCCGTGCCGCCGATTTGGAACCATCGGGTCTCTCTCCCATTGAGTTTCGTGCCTTGGCAGTTTCCATGGAAGATGCAGAGCTCTCACTGCTAGCTCGTTTCCTCATACTGCTAGTTCGCCGCATGCCGACCCCGCTGTAGCTTCCCATAGCACTATGCAGGACGATGTGCTCGTAGTCGAAGGCGTCAGGTCGGTCTTCATGTCTCTCTACAATTGGTGATGTGGACGGCTCATCTTCGTAGATACTGTCCGCACTGGCTTCCACGAGTAGGGGTTCTTCAATGGATTCCGGCGCATCTTTTCGACCAAATACTTCCTTTGTGGGCGACGGATCGTCACTTATGATCAATCTTTCCTTTCTACCTGTACCCTCAGTGGTCTCTGGCTCCGGACTACCCAATACCAAACGTCCTTTCTTGCTGGCATACGTGGGCAATATTTCGTCTTCTGGATGTGGGGAGTCTATAAGGGCCAGATCCTCTGAGTCAGGCGAGTACGGCATGGCTGCCCCAACGTCTTTCTCGCCGTCTTTATCGACACCGTTAGGCTCGAGGACTGGCGAAGCATGACCTGAGTCCTGGAGTGTCTTGTTGCCCTGCCCTTCTACGACACTTGGCTCTTTCGTAGTCTCTGCTGTGGCAGGCTCCGGTTTCTCGTTGGTATTTTCGGCAAGTGGGGCACCAGCGTACCATTGATCCGCCGCCGCAGTGAAAGGGCTCGGCGTCCGCAGGCTCTGCAGACTCCGCCTCCGTAGATTATCCTCCCTAGCTCTTTGCTTCAAGGATGATATCTTTCCTTTCAGATCCGACATTTGTTCACGAAGATCATGCATCTGTGTGGTTGACCGGGCTCTGCTGAGTCCAGTAGTAGGGGGGTGCTGGGCGTTGAATGTAGCGGCTGTGGGTGAAGATAGATCCACTGTCTCCTCCTCTTCGATGTCTTCCGGTCGTTTCTCCGACTGCTTGAAGGACTCAGGTGCAGGGCCGTCCTCATGAAGTGGTTGTAAGCTGCTATTATGTCGGCCTGCATAATTGAGACTTGTATTGCGAGTCAATCCATTCCAAAACCAATTACGACTTGGCTCCGAATGCCGATCTTTTGAAGCAGCCTCCATGCCGCTTATTCCCAAGCCATTGGCTGCTCCTATATCTTCTCCAGGGGCCTGCCCGAATGGTAGATCTGTTTGTAAAGTGGACGGTACTGAAGTTTCGCTAAAGGCTCTAGAATGCCCTTGTTTTGTTTCATCCAAAATTGGAAAATTGGCTTGGCGATGCTTCGCGGGCGAGAAACCACCTGGGGCTCTGCTTTTCCCCGGGATCGTATAGAGTGAGACAGGTTCGGGGCTGCAGTTCTCGAATGATGACATTGACGATGTTGGTCTGTGTTCGAGTGTACTGCGTGCTCGATTGAGGTTGCCCTCCATTTTCTAGTCGCTGTCAGTAATTGCTTTTCCGCAATTACTTGAGGGGGAACGTACAGTAAGACGCTTCTTGGCATTGGCCAAAATTTCCTCCGCCCTCCTGGTCATCGCAGCATGTGAGTAAGGGTTGTTCTCGTCTTCCTCCAGGATTGAAGGTGTATGATATGTAGTATTTCTAGATTCGACAAGATCGTCGTCTTCCCTGACATTGTCCGTATAGCTCCATTGTTCAATACCATTGAAATCTCCGTGTAAAGTTGGAGATGAAGCGAACGGGCTATCTCCGTTGGGCTGGTACGAGAATCGAGATTGTTCATTGGACATCCTCCTGTCTCCCCTCTCAGAGCTCGATTTCAGCCTGATCGACCCATCATGGCGCCTAAGAACGCCATTGCGGAACGGACTCATTGTATTCTTCGCCCTAGGCTTCTCGTTCAGAGTAGACTCTGCCCTCCGATGGCCTCTTTGAGCGGTCGGCGGAGATGGTAAACGTGGGAGATTTCGAGGCGTAGAGGGAGAGGATTCGGAAGAGGGAGATTTGTGGGGAAGTACCATATCTGGATTGGTTAGGGTAGGCGACGGCAACCCGATTGGCACCTGACGATGAGGGAGGACGTGCATCTTCAACGGCTATATCTGTCGCATAGACCTCGTACGGCGGAATAGGTCAATGCATGCTAGCAAGCGCAAATAGAAGTAGCAAACAGTCGTTGGCAGGGAGCGAACATTGTTCTGAAAGAACGCGGGAAGTCGCAGAGCCGGAAGAATGATATATTCGAAAAGTACAAGTATCAGTTGAAGATATGAACGTAGGTACGGACGTAAAGAAAAGACATTGAAAAGCTTGAAGTTGGGCGAAGCGCTGAACGGCTTGTTTTGGGTGCGGACCCCACCACGGAAAACCCAGGCCCTAGAACTGCTGCACTTTCCAGGGTTCCTTGGGCACGGCCCATGTGGAACAGCCGATGCAATGGCATTGTTTTCCTTGACTCTTTGAAATGGAGTATCTCTTAATCGCCATGCATAATTGAAGAAGATGGGGAAAGGTGGTGCTGAGTGTCGCGGAAGGGTTTGAAAAATAACGATGGCCATTTGTTAGAAGGGACAATTGATGGGACAAATGCCCTATTGATCTCGGAGTCCGTCATTTGTACTGACAGAAAAGGTTCTCCAAGACATCGAAAGTAATGATCAACTTGGAAGAATTTTCGAGGGTTTCTTCTCTATGTATGTTATTTTAGAACATTTATCGTCTCCCTCCCTTGCATTCGAGACCAGACCAAAGCAAGGAACTCCTTGTTCAAGATCCCGTCTGGATACATCAACATCTATCCTTGCACAGGATCAATCTTGGTGTCGTGATTGAATCGCTCATGATCCCGAATCAGTCGCTTTACAGCCAGCACCGTACGGTACTACGTCTGCTATTTAATACGCTCCACTCCGCCAATAGCGAGCGTCCTGACCTGCTCCCTACTACCACAATCGCCGACCCAACCGGCTTCCTCATCCAAACTTGCCAGCTCTTTGGCGTCCGTAGCTGAGACAAGGAGCAAGCCTTCTGCCATTGCGGCGCCGAGTCTGAGAAGTGCAAAGCCGTCAAGCAGTTCGGTCCACGCTGGTCGACTACTAGCATAGAGTGCGAGTGCCAACAACCCCACGAGCTGCATGATAATGAGAATACTGGTAAAGGGACCCTAAGCAGGTACCAGTCTTGATACCATTCCGGCTTTCGACTGTCGTCTTGATCTCTTCTTCGTACTCCCCTGTTTCGTCCTTATCCTCGACCGCGCGAAACTTCTGCACGATCCTTACAAACGGGTACGAAAGCTGCGTCAGAACCTGGTTCTCCGCAGGGCACATTCGCATGCCACCCAAGAAGGGCTCATATTGTCAATTAGCTTCCCACAAAGGCCGACCTGGCCTCCAACTCTGCGGTCTGAACTCTTCGGCATCGCTAGCTCAGATCTTTGGATCATGCTGTAATGGGCAAACGTCCGTCTTGATGACTTTTCCTTTGGATATGGATAGCCGCAATCCTGCGTCGGAACCACAAATAACTAGTAACATGATGTCTTGGAGAGCTGCATTGGCGACTCGTGAAACTGGTAGATGCAGGCGCAATGCCTCGTTGAGAATACCTTTCGTGTTCTCAAGGCTCTTGTGGAATGCCAAGATGACTCATTAAGAAGCCGATGCCCAATACTTCGGTGCAAGTTTCTTCCCACGATTGCGCTTGACGCGCGAGCTCGAACAGAATTTTCCCAAACGCAATCAATGCCGTATCCCGTGCAGGAGGATAGACGCTGATGATCTGTGCTCGAATATCGTAGGGACACCATCGCGGTCCTTTTAGTGGTAAAAGGTTGAATCTTACTCAAGAGGCGCTTCACCAAAGGCTGTAAACCAAACGGGCGAGCGTTTAGCCGAATCAGAGCCAGCAAACGACCGATGTGTAGCTCAAAGTTTTCCAGCTCTGCCATGCCAGCTCGGTCGAAGGCCGGCTCTAGCAGTAATTTCATTTCTTGGTAAAATCACCATCCTTGGTGAAGATATCCCAGTCTAAAGAGTGATGCGCCAAAGGCTCCCCACGCCAGGCTTGGTGTCAAGATAAGTGGTAATCTTGGACGCCAGTACCAGCGACTTGAACTCAGATTGCCCTCGAAATGAGCAGCAAATCAGGCTTTCAAGCCCATTCAAGACCTAGCATTAAGAAATCGCGGCTTATGTTGAGCACCAATAATGAAATTCTTTGCTCTTGAGAGTTCAGACTACTTCCCGTTGCCTCCGCGCACTGGTTGAAGTGTGATGATTGGTGTGTCAACTGGTAGGTTCTAAGAGAAAAAACATGTAAGACATCAGGTCAGGAACGTTCCGAAGAAGGATTCTCAGTACAAATTGTTACTGCGCAATAGGAAAGGGGAAGCAGGGCCCACAGAAAGCTTTATGTGTATAAAGTACTTCGCAAAGCAAAGCCATCAAACCGCGCACACCTTGCTTTTTTTACATAGTTGTACCATAAAGCATACTTGTAATTTGCACGATAAATAGAAATAGATTAATCACGATCACGCCAACATCGCCTACATTGTTCAGAATCCAGCTGATCAACATAAAACATATAACAGTGACGAAGAGAGGTATCATCGTAACCAGCATTGGCCATCCTATTATGGTCTCTGCCAAAGAATCCAACATCGATTGAAGTATAGGTTTTTAAGGTGCTGTGCCTTGCGGGACACAGATCTTTCTTCGAAGAACCCTGACTCTCCTACTCTTGCCATTCCGCCCATAAATCTCGCTCAGATCATTCGCAGCCGCAATTTGGAGCCGGGAGGTTGTTGCACTGCTAGGGTCTGGATGTGCAACGACTCTCTCAAGCAGCAGGATAGCGTCGAATTTCTCATCTATTGACAAATGGA